>Ga0182024_10000293_pt1 | contig 126633 bp, 102 predicted proteins | sample P32metaG_FD_120480 | JGI IMG/M metagenome (GOLD analysis project Ga0182024, IMG submission 120480) | Permafrost microbial communities from Stordalen Mire, Sweden - P3-2 metaG (Illumina Assembly) | ecosystem: Environmental > Terrestrial > Soil > Wetlands > Permafrost | place: Sweden: Stordalen... | reverse complement strand
TAATCAACATGCTCGGCTCCTTTCTTCCCGAGCTCTTGGTCGTTTTGCAGCAACCAGTCTACTCGGAAGCTGAGGAGCCGACGCTGTCATGTAATCAGGTCCCTCGCGTTTGGGGACCTGGGAAACCACGGACCCAAACTGGCAGGGGGGTCGCCATTTGCAGATAATTAGTTTCCGCCGGTGCACAATGATTTATAGAGAGGGCGAACAGAGAAGGCCCGGAGCCGGAATCGGAAGCAACAGACCCCACCCCTCCCCACCTTTTGCCTCATCCCCATGAAAACAAGGATGTTAGTCCAATAAAACGCTAAAACAGAGCATCGGACCCATTGAAACAAAGGGCTTAGGTTCTGGACCCGGAGAGGGAAAATGAATTCCGAAGGGTTTACGTCTGACCCTTCGACGTGACTGTAATCTAGCGCGCAGACAGAAAAGCCTTCCCCGGACAGGGAGGGCTTTTCCACGTCTTGAGACGCGACCGTGAGAGCGCGCCGCCGGTTGCCGAGCTTACTTGGGCGGGGCCGGAGTAAAGCCTTCGCGCTTGCGGCCGGGCTCTGGTTTGGGTTTGGGCTTCGGCGCCTTCTTAGCTTCTTTCTTGCCTTTGTCTTTGCTTCCCATGCGTAGAAGTGTGACACAAAAGGGGCGCGCGGGGGAAGGTTGAAAAACTGTTCACGAGCAATTCAATTGCCTGGCGGAATCCGCGGCGTAAACATTGCAAGACTCGGAAGGAGAATGGGCCACGGTGCGAGACTAGGTGAAGCGCAAAAAAAATGGGCCAGCAAGCTAACCTGCTGACCCGTTGACCTGCTGACTCGCAAGTCAAAGCTCCAATCCCTTTAAATACTCCTTGAACTTGTCCGCAAACTCCGGACGCTTCAGCGCAAACTCGACAGTAGCCTGAAGCATCCCGAACTTGTCACCCGCATCGAATCGCTTGCCCTTGAAGGTGTAGCCGAAAACTTTCTCTTCCTTGAGCAGCGCCTTGATGCCATCGGTGAGTTGAATCTCGCCGCCCGCGCCCGGCGTCGTCTGCTCCAGCAGTTCAAACACCCGCGGCGTCAGAACATAGCGCCCAATGATGGCCTGCTTTGACGGCGCATCCTCGAACTTCGGCTTCTCCACCATCCCGGCGCAGTTGTAGATTCGCGCGTTGTCAGAATCTTGCTCGCCGGCGAGCACGCCGTAAGCGCTGATGCCCGGCCCCTCAATGGTCATAGTGGCCAGCACCGATCCGGCGCGCTCATTGAACACTTCGATCATCTGCTTCAGGCAAGGCGGATCGGCGTCAATCACATCGTCTGGCAACAGTACTGCAAACGGCTCATCGCCAACAAGTTCCTTGGCGCATAACACGGCGTGGCCCAGGCCGAGGGGTTCTTTTTGACGAATGTAACTGATCCGGGCCATGGATGAAATGCCGCGCGAAATCGCAAGCAATTCTTTTTTCCCTTTGCGCTCCAGCGTGGCGTCCAACTCAAAGCTGATGTCGAAGTGATCTTCCATCGCGCCCTTGCCGCGGCCGGTCACGATGATGATGTGCTCAATGCCCGAGGCAATCGCTTCTTCAACGCCGTACTGCAGGATGGGCTTATCCACCAGCGCCAGCATTTCCTTGGGAATCACTTTGGTCGCCGGCAAAAATCGAGTGCCCAGCCCACCAGCGGGAAATACTGCCTTCCGAACCCGTTTGCTCATTCCTTCGCCTTCTTTCAGCGTCGTCCGCGTTGGCTACGAGGACGTTTCTACAAGTGCCAGAATACTTCGTTACTACTCTTTATGCTCTAGCTCTTGTGTGGGATAACCCGCTTGGTACATGGCACCGCGCTCGATAACCCATGGGTGTTATCGGGACAAACGCCGGCTGACCACGACGCGATGTTTCTCATTGCATGGCTGGAAATCCAAAATCCTAGAGCGTTGGCGATTGGTCTCCGAGCATGGCCTCACGCACAATCTTGATCGGCGGAAACCCTTCACGGAGGAAGTTGTTGTGAAACTCCTCCAGTGAAAACGCAGCGCCCTGCTTCTTCTTCATGTCCTCGCGCAGCTTCATGATTTCCAGCTTGCCCAGCGTGTAGTAGAGATAGGTCGGGTCGCTCGTTCCCCGCTTGGTCTCAACCGTCGCCGTCTCTTTCGATTGATAGCCTTCCTTCTGGAAGAACGCAACCGCCTCTTCGAAACTCATCTTTCCAGTATGCATTTCGATGCCGACAATGAACCGCGCGTTGCGCAGCAGGGCATCCTGCAATTGCCCGAGCCTTAGAAGCTTCGATTCGCGCTCATCCTTCGCTCCAACTCCCGGCTGACCGTACCCTTCGTCGAGCATCATCTGTTCGCAGTAGTGTGCCCATCCTTCAGCATTCGTGTTGGCTCCCAATAACTTGCGCACTTTGCTCGGAGCCTGAGGTGTCCATAGAAACTGGATATAGTGCCCTGGATAAGCCTCGTGAACCGCCGTCGAAATCACTGTGCCAATGTTGAACGAGTGCATGTATCCTTCCACTTCTTCAGGCTTCATCGACGGGTCAGGCAGCGTGACGTTGAAGTATGCCTCGGTCGCATGCTTCTCAAACGGCCCCGGCGTATCCATCGACGCAAAGGTCGTGGCCCGCATGAACGGCGGCGTCTCTTCCACAATGGGCCGCACATCGGACGGAATGGTCACAACATGATTCGAGCGGATGAACTTTACCAGCCCGTCGAAAGTAGCGCGAAACGCATCCAGCAGATGATCGGGCGCGGGATGATAAGAGCCCAGTTGCTCCACAACCGCGCGCGGATCCTTGGCCGGCTCCAACTCATTCGCCACTTGTTTGAAGTGCGCCTGATTCCTATGCAGATCTGCCCAGCCAATCTCCAGCAATTTGTCGAGCGGCGTATCCACCATCTCGTCGTATGCAAGTTTCTTCTGGAATGCATCCGTGCCGATTCTGTAGTCCCCGTTCGATCGCGGCAACAAATCCGTCTTCAACCAATCGAGATAGCGCTTCAGTTCCGCAATCACCGCTGCATTGGTCTTAGTGAACTCGGCCTTCAGCGTCGAATCCGTTGCGTCAGTAAATGCCAGCGGCACATCGTGCTCAAAGAAAGTGACAATATCCGGCAACTGCTCGATGGCGATCTCGGTATAAACACGCGGCGGATTCTTGAGGTTAACTCGCGCAACAGCAAGAAGCGCCGGCATTTGCTTCTCGCGCGCAACCAGCGACCGCAAACGCTCATCGGGGGACGCGAACTTCCGCTCCATCAGCGTGAACGCGCCATTGGCGCAGGCGCTCGAATAATTGTCCGCATTCTTCTCCCAAGGCCGTATCGTCTCCAGAGTCAACAACTCCGATCGAATATTTGACAGCACAATCTCGCGATCGCTGCGCGGAAGAAAACTGTCCTTTGCTTCATCGGGTTGAATGGCCTCGATGCGCTTCTCAAAGCTCTTCAGCGCAGCAATCTCCGCATCGATTGTCTTACGCGAATAATTTTCCAACTGTCCGTCGTATTGATGAAGTCCGGCCAGCGTCCCGTTGGTCGGGCCATAGTGAAAATACACCTGGTCAAAATACTCATCGGTAACTTTCTCGAACTTCTGCTTCCAATCTTCAGTCGCAGCATGCGCATTGCTGGAAGTGCTCATACAAACTCCAATCCCAAGCAGAACAAGAAGCTTCCTCATGTTTTCCTCCTTCCATTGAGGGCAGTTGTTATGCGCCAACCGGCGCCGGGGTCAGTTTGGCGAGCACTTCTTGAATCTCAAGCAGCACTTCGTCCGGGCGCGTGGCAGCCAAAGGATACTTCATCAGCCCTTGCGGCGTGAACTGCGCGCCGCGTTTGGCGTTCTTCGCCACCAGCCGCATGAGAATCTGTGGATCGACAGCCGCATTCTCCATGAACCGTATCTGCAGTTCGCCGCGCTTGCGATCCACTTGCGCGATTCCCATGCGCTCGCATGCGAGACGCAACGTTGCGGCTTCGAGCAGGTACACTGTCGCATCCGGCGGCGCGCCGTAGCGGTCTTCCATCTCGGCGCGAACCTCGGCCACCGCCGCCTCGGTGGTTGCACCTGCAATCTTTTTGTAGAGCCGCAGCCGCTGGTTTTCTTCCGGCACGTAACTCTCGTCGATGCGCAGTGCAATCCCCAGGTTAAGCTGCGTGGCTGGGCGCTCCTCGTTGCTCTCACCCTTCATCTCCTTCACCGCGGCCTCAAGCATCGACGTGTATAACTCGAACCCAACCGCCTCGATGTGCCCGCTCTGCTCACCGCCCAACATGTTGCCCGCACCGCGCAACTCCAGGTCGAGTGCCGCAATCTTGAACCCTGCGCCTAGGTCACTGAACTCCTTGAGGGCCGCCAGCCGCCTGCGGGCAATCTCTGTCAGCTCATTTTCCGCGGGGATGAGTAAATAGGCATAGGCCCTTCGATTGGATCGTCCGACCCTGCCTCGCAATTGATAAAGCTCGCTCAACCCATGCCTGTCTGCGCGGTTGATCAGCATCGTATTTGCCAGGGCGATGTCCAGCCCATTTTCAATAATTGTGGTCGCGACCAGCACGTCGTATTCATGGCGCATAAATGCAAGCATCACCCGCTCAAGCTCCGTCTCGCCCATCTGGCCGTGGCCCACCGCAACACGAGCCGCGGGGACAAGCTCCTGAATCCGCGCGGCAATTTCGTAGATCGACTCCACTCGGTTGTGCACGAAGTACACCTGCCCACCGCGCTCCAGTTCCACTTCCACTGCAGAGCGGATAATCTTCTCGTCGAATTTCGCTACAACTGTCTGAATGGCCATGCGGTCCTTGGGCGGGGTCTCGATCACGCTCATGTCGCGTAGCCCCACCAGCGACATGTGCAGCGTGCGAGGAATCGGCGTGGCGCTCATGGCCAGCACGTCGATTTCCTTGCGCATCTGCTTCAGCCGCTCCTTGTGCCGCACGCCGAAGCGTTGCTCTTCATCCACCACCAGCAGTCCCAGATCCTGAAACTTGATGTCCTTCGAGAGCAGGCGATGCGTCCCAATCAGAATGTCGACGCGGCCCGTTTCAACTTGCTCTACGATTTGCTTCTGCTCTTTGGCCGTGCGGAACCGCGAAATCATTTCAATGTTGATAGGGAATTGCGCGAAACGCTTCTTGAAGGTTTCAAAATGCTGAAAACTCAGAATCGTGGTCGGCGTCAGCACCGCAACCTGCTTGCCGTCCTGCACAGCCTTGAATGCCGCCCGCATTGCGACTTCAGTTTTTCCGTAACCCACATCGCCGCACAGCAGCCTGTCCATCGGAGTTGCCGATTCCATGTCGTACTTGATGGCGCGAATCGCGGATAACTGATCTTCTGTTTCGGTGTAATCGAACGACTCTTCAAATTCTTTTTGAAATTCATTGTCTTTAGAGAAGGCAGTTCCCTCCGCCGTGGCCCGCTCGGCGTATAACTTCAATAACTCGCCGGCCATATCCTGCATGGCTTTGCGCACGCGCGCCTTGGTCTTGGTCCACTGCTGCGAGCCAAGCCTGTTGAGCACCGGCGCCGGGCCGGCATCCGTTGAGCGGTATTTCTGAATCAGATCGAGCCGAGTTAGCGGCACATATAACTTGGCCTGCTCGGCAAACTCGAGGATCATGAATTCTACAGAGAGCCCATCCTGCAAAATCTCCTTCAGGCCTTGATATTGCGCGATGCCGTGCTCAACATGAACTACATAATCGCCCACAGCCAGGTCGCGGAAGTCGGAAACAAACGCCGCTGTCTTCGATCGTTTCGGCTCCGGGCGCGCTGCCACATCCACATCATCCGATAGATCGTTGGCCCCGAAGACAATCAGATTCGCGTCGGCAAAGCTTACGCCCGAGGCCAGCGGCGTTCTCACAATTACCGGAACGCGCAGATCGCCGGCCAGATAGCTTCCCTCATCGAGCATGGTCTCGCCAGGATGTGGATTGCGGCTGCCCAGCCGGTAAGGAATCTGATACTCGCGCAAGACTGTGGCGAGCCGTTCCACATCGCCCTGGTGCGGCGCGGCCAACACAATCCGCGACTCCGCCGCCATCAGGTTTTTCAGTTGCTCAGTGAGCGCTGGAATCGAACCGTGAAACTTGAACGTAGGCCGCGTATTCAGCTCAATCTCGCCCAGCGTGTTGTCGTCATCGAGCACATCTACCACGCCCAGTTGGTCCAGATCGAGCCCCATGTGCGCGTCCAACGAGGCCTGCAGCACTTCGGGGCGCAGATAGATGTCCTCTGGCCTGATCAGCGAGCCCATCGCGGATCTTTCATGCCGCTGTTCGACCTTGTTCCACCAGCGATCGATCTGGTTGCGTACCATCGCCGGCTCCTCGACAAACAGCGCGCACTTCGGCAGCAGCGACAGCAGCGATTTTTCCGCCCCCGCCACTGCGGAAAAAAACTCCCACCCCGGAAAGACGCTGACTCCGCCGGCCGCAGCCATCTCGGCAGCCATCTCCTCGTCTTCATTCGAGCCTGGCCCTTCAACGCGCTGGCGGCTCAGCCGTCCATGCACCGCCGCCAGCAGCCGCTCCGTTACCGGCGTCTCCGTCAAGGGCAGCAACTGCGCTTCATCCAGCCCGCTCTGCGAGCGCTGCGTCTCGGGATCGAATTTGCGAATGGTTTCAATTTCGTCGCCGAAAAATTCTATGCGCACCGGGCGGTCGGACTCCGGCGAATACACATCCAGAATTCCGCCCCGCCGCGTGAACTGTCCCGGCATCTCCACGAGATCCATTTGCGTATAGCCCACGCTGGCAAGGTGCCCGGTCAGCACCTCCACGTCCACCTCTTCGCCGCGCTTCAGCGTGACTGCGAGGCCTGCATAATAGTCGCGGTCAAAGAGCTTCAGCGCCGCCGACTCCACCGGTGCAATCAGGATCGACACCGCCCCAGTGGCCAGCTTCCACAAGGCCGAGGCTCGCTGCTCTTGCACGTCGGGATGAGGGGATAGATTCTCGAAAGGAAGAACATCGTGAGCCGGCAGCCGCACCACCTCGGCAGGGTCGACGGCGCCGGTGAGCTCGCAGCCCGTCCGCAAAATGGATTCCAATGCCTCGGCAGCCTTGTTGTCCGAAACCACCACAATCACCGGCTGCCGGGCCGCCCGCGCCATCAAAGGCATATACAGGGCCCGCGCCGTTGCGGTCATCCCGGACACACGCCTCCGCCCCGCACCCAGGCTCAAATGCCTTCGTACGCGATCGAACCCCGAAGAGTGCTCCAGCTCCGCAAAGATTTCGCGGACAAACGGGAGGATCATGTGATGCCAGTTTATCAGCGACGACGTAGCCGCCAATGGAATCCCGGCAGACTTTCAACCTGCCTGGAAATTGCCTCTACCGTACCAGTGGCATGTAGCCACCCTTACTCCGCTGCCGGCCGATCGACAAATACCTGTTGCGGAGCAGTCACCTGCAGCCCAAGGCCCTCTACCTTCAGCTTGAGAGTCTCAACGGTGGGCTTGCGGTCAAGCCGGGCCGTAAAATCAAGCGCATACTGATTCGCAAACCGCCGCATCAGATCGTCAAAAAATGGCTTGAACGAGACAGGATTGTCGGTTCCAGACCAGTAGTTGGTGCCGCCGGTGGCATCGATCAGCTCGCTCATCAGGCTTTGGCCGCCAGTGGCCACCATCGAGTTGTCGGCTCCGTCTGGCCGGCTGCGCCAGTAAATGGAATAGACCACCAGCCCAGCGCGAACAGAATCGCTGACTGCCGACCGAACATAAGGATCGTCAGGATCGAAGCGCTGGTTGTTGGGGTCGATGCCGTCGGTGAGCATGACAACCTCGCGCCGGGCCTTGCGGTCATTTGACGGCCAGTGCTGGGCCAGATCCGACATGCTGAAATAGGGGTTGGACGTCGGTCCCGCCGGCAGATGCAGTTCACTCACAACCTGGTTATGGTCCGCCGACAACGCGCCCGCCATGGCAGACCGTCCGTTCTCCATATACCCGACGGCCACCTTCGTATGCGGGCCCAGGCCCTGAATGAAGTGAGTAATCTCCTCGAACTGGCGGCCCAGGTTGCGCGCCCCACTGTCGATCAGCACAACCAGTTCCAGCGAGTCGTCAGCGCCTTTGAACGGCGCCCAACCAGTGACGGTGGAATCTTTCCCATTGACCTTGGCGCTGACATCCTGCTGGGAAACGGTCGGCGCCACCTCGCTGTGCTTGGCGAAGACGGTTACCACCGCCCGGCCCTGGCCGGTGTTCTGCGCGGATCCCTGCGCCGCCAGCAGCAATGCTCCGGCAACCGTCACGGCTGCCAATCCGGTTTTCTTCATTTCGATCGACCCTTCAAGGTTTCGTAATTCTCTGTTCCGTTGCTGTGCAAACGGGAACCTCTACAGTATTAGACGCGCCGCTGGCAGTACTAGCCCCATGCCCTCCTGACCTGCTGGCGGAGAAGAGATGAAATCTCGACTTCTCAGCGCGTTGTGAGTTATAGAAAAGGCAGCGAGTTAGCATCCCGCTCACGCGGGGTTTGCGAGTTAGAAAGTTAGCAGGAAATATTGATCGAGACAGGTCTATGGTTGGCTCATGCAGTGTGGGCTCTGCGGCTCTTCAATCGACGATTCCCCGGTGACTGATTCAGGTTGCCTGCCTTTCGTTCACTCCCCGCCCAGAGCCTTGGCAAACGAGTAAAAGAAATCCAGCGACTTCCAGTACGAATCCACCGGAAGGCGCTCATCCTGCCCATGGGCGCGGTCGTCGTCGCGCTCGAGGGCAATGGCTGAGTACCCGTAGCAGGGTATCCCTGCCAGGGCAAAGTAGATGGAGTCGCTGGCCCCGTTCTCCATCACCGGCGTCACCGGCGTTCCCGGCCAAATGGCCTGTGTGAGCCGGGTTAATGGCTCGAAGACTTCATTGATGGGCGCGGGCGGAACCATCGCTTTCCGATCCGGCGCTGTATCGGAAACCACTCCCGCATCGGAAACATGTTTGACCGTCAACTTATCGTCGCCGAAGATTCCGATCAGCTGCTGCCGAATCTCTTCCGGCGAGTGCCCCGGAAAAATCCGGCAATTCACGTTGGCCTGCGCCGTCTGCGGCAGAGCATTATTTGCGTGGCCTGCCAAAAGCCGCGTGGCCACGCACGTGGTGCGGAAGTTCGAGTTGAAGCTCGGCTCGCTGGCGCTGAGCCGTGCGGCCGCTGCGAGATCGGGCGGCGTGGAAAGAATAGCCTGAATATCCGCAGCCGTATCTCCCGTCTCCTGCCCGGCCAGATTCTTGAAGTATGTCCGCGTCACCTCATTCATCTCGAAGGGAAATGAATAGGCCGCCAGCTTGCTCAACGCCGTGGTCAGTTCATAGATCGCGTTGTCCGGCCGGGGAATCGAGCTGTGTCCGCCGCGATTGGCCGCTGTGACCTGGTAGTCGGAGTACACCTTTTCTGTGGCCTCAACATCGGCCACCACCGCCCGCCCATGGTCCAATTCCACGCCGCCCGAGTCGGGATTGATCACGAATGCCGCATCCACCAGTTCGCGGTGTTCCTTCACCAGCCAGTCCGCGCCGTTGAACTTGCCGCCCTCTTCATCCGCTGTGAGCGCCAAAATCAGGTCGCGCTTCGGCTTGTACCCTTCGCGATGCAGCCGGAGAAACGTGGCCACCAGCGCTGCATCCGAGTCCTTCATGTCCTGCGTCCCGCGGCCGTAGTAGTAGCCGTCCTTCTCGACAAACTGGAATGGATCGGTTGACCAATCGGCACGCAGCGCTTCAACCACATCCATGTGGCACAAAAAAACCACGGGCTTTTCAGCCGGTTTTCCCGCGGCCCTGAAGCGCACCACGAGATTCATCTTGCGGGCATCTGGCCCGAGCAGGTGAACATCCTCTGCCGGAAATCCCGCATCCAGAAACCGCTTCTGCATAGCCGTGGTTGCCGCGGTCACGTTGCCAAGAGGCGTGTCGGTAGTGTTGATCTCAATCAGTTCCTTGAAGATCGCCTTGGCCAGCGCCCTGTCTTCCGCGGACGCGGTTGGCAAAGGGATTTGAGCAAAAACGGCTGGGGTTGTGATCGCTGTTCCAACGCAGGCTGCAAGGATGATGGTTGCAATTGAAGAGCAGAGTTTATTTCGGGGCATGAGCGCATTGTATCCCTGCCATTGGCAGGTCTTCCAGCGGAAGAGATCGCGACCCCATTTGCGCCAAGCCACAAATCGATTTATCGTGGTGCCACGTCACATTTGAGGTGCGGTATGCGTTTCAGGTTCATGATTGGCGCGTCACTCGTTTGCGTTTCACTCACGGTTGCCGCGCAATTGCCCGACAAGCCCCCCACACGGCCGAAAATCACCGGCATTTCGCATATCGCTATCTACACCTCGAATCCCGCCGCAACAGACCACTTCTATCTGGAAACAGTGGGCGCTGTGAAGCTGGCTGATCCTGAGAACCCGAATGGGGTTCGATACGCCATCAGCTCCACGCAATTCATTGAAGTGCTGCCGCTGCCGGATGGCTCGGGCGTCAACCGCTTGGATCACACCGCATGGAATACGGATGATGCCGAGGCCATGCGCCGCTATCTTGGCTCGAAAGCATGGAAGGTGCCAGGACAGGTGGAAAAGGCGAGCGACGGCAGCCGTTGGTTCAATACAAAAGACCCCGAAGGCAACCAGGTGCAATTCGTGCAGCCTCCAGACCATCCAAAGCCTGTGCAGGCCAATAACGCCATTGGCCATCACATTATCCACGTCGGATTTCTGGTGCACAACCGGGCTTTTGAAGATACTTTTTATCGCGACCTGCTGGGCTTCAAGCCGTACTGGTTTGGCGGCATGAGCGACACCAAGATCGACTGGGTAAGCCAGCAGACCCCTGACAGCCACGACTGGCTTGAATACATGCTCAAGGGCGACCCCTCCGACAAGGGCATTCCCGCGTCCATGTCGCAGCACGAACTCGGCGTGCTCGACCACCTCTCCATCGGCGAAGACTCGGTCCCCGCAGCCTACAAGATACTGGCCGACGGCAACCGCCTTTCGGGCGTCCACGACAACGCACCCAAGATTGGCAAGGATGGCAAGTTTCAGTTCAACCTCTACGACCCCGATGGCATCCGCATCGAAATGATGAATTTCCACGCGACGGAGAAGCCGTGCTGCTCGGCATTCACGGCGGATGACCCGGCGGAGTGAACCTGGGCCTGGACGTTCCGAGGCGTGGGGCTTGCTCATTTTGCGCGAGCAACACTGAGCCACCAAAGGGGCCTGCGCCCAACATCGCAATGCCGCACTTACCCTTCGCGATAGAATTTCAATATGCCCGCCGCTGCCCTGTCCCCTGAAGTCATGGCCAAGTATGAGCCCGTCATTGGACTCGAGGTCCACGTTCAGCTGCTCACTGCCACCAAGGCTTTCTGCGGCTGCGCGAACCACTTCGGGTCGGAGCCCAACACGAACATCTGCCCCATCTGCCTGGGCTTGCCCGGCGCGCTGCCAGTCCTGAACAGCAAGGCGGTGGAGCTTGCCACCCTTGCCGCTCTGGCCATCAATTGCCAGGTGCGCGAGCGCTCAATCTTTGCGCGCAAAAATTATTTCTATCCCGACCTGCCCAAGGGGTACCAGATTTCGCAGTACGACAAGCCCATTGCAGAGCACGGCTTCATTGAAGTGCCCACGGCTGACGGGGAGATTAAGCGCATCGGCATTACACGGCTGCACATGGAGGAAGACGCAGGCAAGAGCCTGCACGACGGCTTTGCCGACTCCGCCACACGCACGTACCTCGACCTGAACCGCTGCGGGACGCCGTTGATTGAGATTGTCTCCGAGCCGGACATCCGCACGCCGGACGAGGCCTTCGAGTACCTCACACGGCTCAAGGAAATCCTGCTCTACACGGGCGTCTCCGACTGCAACATGGAGGAAGGCTCGTTGCGCTGCGACGCCAACGTCAGCGTTCGTCTGAAGGGCGCGGATAAGTTTGGGACTAAAGCCGAAGTCAAGAACGTGAACAGTTTTCGCTTCGTGCGCGCCGCCCTGGAATACGAGATCGAAAGGCAGATTGAAGTCATCGAATCTGGCGGCCGCGTGATGCAGGAGAGCCGCCTGTGGAACGCCAACGAAGGGCGGACTTATTCGATGAGGTCGAAGGAGCAGGCGCACGATTACCGCTACTTCCCCGAGCCCGACCTGCCGCCGCTGGTGGTTTCCCGTGAATTTCTTGAGAGCAGGAGAGCGGAGCTCCCCGAGCTTCCGGAAGCGCGCCGCGCCCGCATGATTGCCGAATACGAGCTCAACGCGCAGGACGCGGCAACTCTCACTGCGGACCGGGCGTTCGCCGACCGCTTTGAGGCCGCGGCTCGCACAGCCCGCAGTCCGCGGCGCGTGGCCAACCTGCTGCTCAGCGAGGTGGGCGGACGCCTGAAGGCGCTGGGACTCGAACAGGGGCAGTCCCCAGTATCCATGGCGGGCATTGTGCAGGCTGCCGACCTACTGGACGAAGGCAAGATCAGCTCCAAGCAGTTGAAGCAGTTGTTTGATGTGTGCTTCGAGAAGGGTGAAGACTTCCCTGCCGTCTATGAACGCGAAAAGCCGGAGCAGATCACCGACGCCCCAGCCATCGAGGCCCTCATCGACCAGGTCATTGCTGCCAACCCGAAGCAGGTGGAGCAGTACCGCGGCGGCAAGAAAACTGTGGTGGGATTCTTTGTAGGCCAGGTGATGAAAGCATCCAAGGGCCAGGCCAACCCGGCCCTGCTGAACGAACTCTTAGTGAAAAAGTTGGAAGGCTAAAGGCCAGCCTACTTCAGCTTCAGCTCTGTCTCAAACTCCTTGCGCGCGTCCCACTCGCTCACCGTCTTGACGGGGCTCTTGTGGCCATCTTTTTCGGCCCACAGCTCATGGTCTTCCGCCATATTCACCTGCGTAAAACGGAACTTGCCGGTGGGATCGGCGTTGTAGCTGCGAATCAGCTTGGTCTTCAGGTCTTTCAGAAAGACGGTGGCTCCGGGAACCGGTGTGGAAGTGGCGTCGATCACCGTCCCAATGACCACCCGCTGGCCCAGGTTTTGCGCGCGCGCCAGCGGCGGACTCAGCAGCTCACCCACCAGGCACGCGGGCACCACACCTGCCGCCAGAACCAAAAGCATCGCTCCGGCGGCCAATTTCATGTTTCGGATCCTCACTCGTCTTCCTCTTCCTCTTCAAGCGGTTCGTCGTCTGCATCCAGGTCGCCGCCAACTCGCGCCAGCTCCAGCGGTTCTACTCCGACCACCTCGTACTCCGTTCCGCATTCCTCGCAGGTAATTACGTCGCCCTCTTCCACTTCGTCCAATTCGATATCCAGAGCATTTTCGCATTCAGGGCAGCTTGTCACAGCAGTCTCCTCTCTTTCCAGGGCGTTTCATCTTGTAAGATGGCCGGGCCTTGCGCCACAACATCGCTATCTTTAGGGACAACCCGGTCAGAGGTCAAGAGCCACAAATCAAAACTGTAAAGGAATTCGCAGCGGCGGCGAATTTCCCAGTAACTCCTTGGAATAGTCTAGCCTTTCGTCCCGCATGGCCGCTAAGTGGCCGCACCGAGCCTCAAGCAATAGGCTAAGCAACTGGTTAGATTGCGAGCTGATTCGCGAGGATGCCTGTACGGCCAGGTATTTCTTCGCGCACAAGTCCTTCATGGCTATCAAGTTGCCTGAGGGGGAATTCATGCGAGCCTTGACAAATGTCCTCGCCTTCGATCTGGCGCTCCTTTTCGATTCGCTGCTCTCCTCGCTCCCTCGCCCGCTTCCGGGATCACACAACCGCTTTGGGCAAGGTTTCCTGCCTCAATTCATCGTCCCAATGACACCGGCAAGCTCCAACGTATACCCTGAGAACATCCATGCCCCGACTTGGCGCCAGCCCGTTCTCGTTCCCCGACTTCCGCGGCGCAACTCGCCTGCTGGTGCTGGTGAACCTGACCGCCTTCTTTGCGCTGCTGATTGCGGAACTGGTGTTTCCCAAAGCAGCCGGCGGACTGATCGGATTCCTCAGCTTTCAGCCCGATCTCTTCCTGCATGGAGCCTTCTGGCAGCCATTCACTTACAGCCTGATCCATTTGAGCCTGTTTGGAACCCTTTTTGAGCTGCTATCGCTTTGGTTCCTGGCCGGCTTTCTTGAGAGTCTGCACACCTCAAGCTGGATCACCGGCCTATTCGCAGCTTCGGTCCTGGGCACAGCAGCAGCAGCAATCGCCATCTATGCCGTCAGTGGCACGCTTGGACTGCCGCTGCTTGAAATTCCTCTGTACGGATGTTTTGGCGGTATCTTCGGACTGCTGGTGGCCATCGGCACGCTCTATGGCAACATGGAGTTTCTGCTCTTCTTCACCATCGGCATCAAGGCGCGCTACCTGGCCGCGCTCTATGGCATCATCTCCATCGCCATGCTTTTCGGACAGCAGCGCATGTACGCCTTTGCCCAGCTGGGCGGCGCGCTGGCCGGCTTGCTGTTCATTCGGCTTGCCCCGCGGCGTGGCGTCACCTTCGCCTTCAGTGAACGATTGTACGGCCTGCGCAACCGCTATTACCGCTGGAAGCGCCGCCGCGCCGCCCGCAAATTCGAGGTCTACATGCGATCCCAGGGCCGCACGGTCCGTTTCGACGGCCAAGGCCGCCAGCTGGACGAAGACCCCGACGACAAGAAGCGCTGGAACTGAAGCACCAACCCGCTGTGATCTTGAGCGTGTGCGGGCGGAATCGAAGAGCCAGGGTTCTGCGCCTTCGAGAGATCGCGGAACTGAATGGCACGAGCCTGGGGCCTTTCCGTTACAATCCTCTCTGAAATGTCCACCAAACTCGCCTTTCTTTTTCCGGGCCAGGGTTCGCAGGCAGTTGGCATGGGCCGCGCACTCGCTAATCGCTTCCCCATCGCCGCACAAACCTTTGCCGAGGCCGATGAAGCCCTGGGTTTCCCGATCTCCAAACTGATTTTTGAAGGCCTTGAAGAAGACCTGCGCCTTACGGAAAACACCCAACCGGCCATCCTTACGGTGAGCATCGCAGCCTGGCGGATCCTGGCCGAGCACGGCATTCACCCTTCGCTTGCAGCCGGTCACTCCCTTGGCGAGTGGTCGGCCCACGTGGCCGCCGGGACCCTCAGCTTTGCCGATGCGGTGCGCGCCGTGAAGGCCCGCGGCCGCGCCATGCAATTGGCTGTCCCTGCCGGACAGGGCGCGATGGCCGCCGTCCTGGCATTGGACCCCGCACTGGTTGCCGAAGCCTGCCTGGAGGCGGCAGCTGAGACTGGCCTCACTGTAGCCCCAGCCAACCTCAACTCTCCGTCGCAGACCGTGATCTCCGGCGCACTGGCCGCTGTCGAAAGAGCCTCAGTGCTGGTCAAGGAGAAAGGTGCCCGCCGCGCCATCATGCTTCCCGTCAGTGCGCCATTTCACTGCGCCCTGATGCAGCCGGCTCAGGAAGAGGTGGCCCGGGTATTGTCTGGGCTCATGCTTGCCGACCCGAGCATTCCCGTGGCCGCCAACGTGACGGGCTCGCTGATTACTACTGCCGAGGCAGCACGGGACGCCTTGATCCGCCAAGTGACAGGGGCGGTGCGCTGGGTCGATTGCGTGGAATCGCTGGTCGCGGCCGCCGGCCCAACCCACTTCATCGAAGTGGGACCCGGCAAGGTGCTCTGCGGCCTGCTGAAGCAGATCAATCCTGGTCAGAAGTCCCTCAATGTGGAAGACCCAGCCAGCCTGGAGGCGGCGCTGGCAGCGCTGGCTGCTGCAGAATCTGCGAGCTAGCTGACCGCTAAGGCCCCAGGTAAAGCTCGACTCCGGGCGGCGCAAAGTCCAGGGTGCGGTTCTTGGGGTCGTAATCAAGATTCAGCGCCTTGCTCTTGCGCCCGTTGATCAAGATGGCTACCAGCACACCGTTGCCATACCGGCCGGCCAGGGCTATCTGGTGGCTTTGAATTGCGCCGTATTCGTTATCAGGGCTGATGGAGCTCCAGTCCTGCTGGAAGCGTGAGAACGGGTACGTCTCGTTCGGCGTCTGGTGCTGCGGCCAGTTCTTGTCGTGGGTCCAAATCCCATATGCCGAGGCCAGATCGTTCTTCTCCACATCGGTGAGGAAATTGTTCACCGTCGATCTTGCGAACAGATAATTATTCCAGTTCCAAGGCCAGTCGACCGGCCTGCCGGCTACCAGCCACCAGCCGACGAGCAGAAGCAGGACCAGCGATCCCGAGCCGATCAGAATCACACTATGCCGCCGTTCGCGGACCGCGTCAAACTTGGGGGCGTCCATCAAAGTCATCGTGAATGTTCCTCAGGCTTAGGATACGGCAGAGCAGGGACCAGGGACTAAGGGACCAGGGACTGAAGGACTAGCAAACCGCGACCAAGCCAACACAGATCAATGGATTCACGCCCAAGCTCCCTTTCGCCCAGCGGCAATCCACTCCTGTTTGGTTAGACACCGGCCGCGGGGCTCTTGTTCCCTATTCCCTATTCCCTATTCCCTATTCCCTAGTCCCTAGGCCGTCAGTCCCTGCTATACGTCGTCCTGCTCTTCTCCGCGTGACGTTCGAGCGCAAATTCAATCAGTCGCGTAATCAGCTCGGTGTAGCCCACGCCGGTTGCTTCCCACAGCTTTGGATACATGCTGATCTGGGTAAACCCCGGCAGCGTGTTTACCTCGTTCAGGAAGATTCGCCGTTTGCCGTCCGGCTCCATCAAAAAGTCGACTCGCGCCAAACCCGACAAGTCGCAGGCCCGGAACGCGGCGACCGCCATCTCCCTGATCCGCTTCGATTCCGGCTTACTCAGGCGGGCTGGAATCACAGGGACTGAGCCTTCGGACAAATACTTCGCCTCGTAATCGTAAAACTCTTTCCCGGGAATGATCTCGCCCACCACGCTGGCCTTGGGATTGTCATTGCCCAGCACTGCAACCTCCAGCTCCCGTGCGCTGGCCGCTGGGCCGCCGCGCCTCCTGCTGCCGCCCACGCCCTGCTCAACCACCAGCTTGCGGTCGTACCTGGCCGCCAGTGTCAGCGCCGGGCCGAGCTCGCTGCGATCATGCGCCTTGCTGATGCCGACAGACGAGCCCAGATTGGCCGGCTTCACAAACAGCGGGTATTTAAGCGTGGCCTCGACCTGCTGAATCGCCTTGCGCGGCTGACCCTCCCAATCTGCCCGGAGCAGCGTAACGTGCTTGACGATGGGAAGCCTGGCCTGCTGAAACAGCCGCTTCATCACGTCCTTGTCCATCCCCGCCGCCGACCCCAGCACGCCGGAGCCGACGTAGGCGATTCCCGCCAGCTCGAACAGCCCCTGGATCGTTCCATCTTCGCCAAATGTCCCATGCAGCACGGGAAACACAACGTCGAGATTGGCAGCCGGCGGTCGAACGCTTCCCGCTGCCAGCGCGGCTCCAGTCGCGACCGGCTCCGGCGCCAGCAGCGTGGGGATCCCCTCTTGCAGCAGCTTGGCCCCGGGCGTCGCCTCCGGATCGCCGGCTCGCAACCGGCGCGCGCCCGCACTCTGATCGCCAACCAGCATGCCTTGCGCATCGCCGGCCGCCAGCCAGTGGCCGTCCTTGGTGATCCCAATCGGCACCACGTCAAACTTCTTGCGGTCGATGGCGCTCAATACCGAAGCCGCCGAGAGCAGAGAGACTTCATGTTCTCCGCTTCGTCCGCCAAACAGGATTCCAACACGTAATTTCTTTGCCATTTCTCTCTGATTGTAGGCCCGGTAGGGGATGATGGTGGTGAGTACCGACACGGCGTGAGCCAAATTTCATACTTGCTAGCGGCAGAATGCGGCGTTACACTGTATTCGTCTTTTATTCGCCTATGACAACCGACGGCTTTTTTGACGAATCCTCCGAACAGTCGCGCATTAAATCGGCGATTGTGAGCAAGTATTTCTGGGCTTGGGCAAGTGTAATACTCTCAACAATGAAAAATCGGCCGGGCAAGATCGCCTATATCGATCTGTTTGCCGGTCCCGGTAGATATAAGGACAACAGCCAATCCACGCCTCTCTTAGTGCTCGAAAGCGCAATTCAGAACCCAGACATGCGCCGATATCTAGTTACATTGTTTAACGATGCCGATAGCAATCATGCAAATACCCTCAAGAAGGAAATTGAGGCGCTTCCAGGAATCGGTCAGCTTGCTCACAAACCGAGGGTTGAAACAGAGGAAGTTGGCGAAAAAATTGTGGACATGTTTAAAGCTTGGGCTGGCATCCCTACGCTCTTTTTTGTCGACCCGTGGGGCTACAAGGGGCTCTCGCTTGGCCTAATCAATTCCGTGTTGAAAAACTGGGGATGCGACTGCATATTTTTCTTCAACTACAACCGGATCAATGCCGGGTTGAACAATCAGGTGGTCAAGCAACACATGGATGTCTTGTTTGGCGAGGAACGGGCGGATAAACTTCGAGCTAAACTTGGCCCGCTTTCGCCCGGCGAACGAGAAACCACAATAGTCGAAGAGCTGACTCAGGCGTTGAAGGATCTGGGTGCAAAATTTGTCCTTCCATTCTGCTTCAAGAACGACGGCGGCATACGAACGAGCCATCATCTCATCTTCGCAACCAAGCATACCCGTGGCTATGGAATCATGAAAGAGATCATGGCGAAATACAGCTCCGAAGAGCATCAAGGGGTCCCGTCGTTTGAATATTGTCCTGCTTCTGCGATTCACCCGCTTCTGTTCGAGCTGAACCGGCCACTCTCCGATCTTGAGGGGATGCTTCTCCGCGAATTCGAAGGGCAGTCATTGACCATGGAGGAAGTCTTCGATTCTCACAATGTGGGGCGGCCGTACATCAGGAGGAACTACAGTGAAATTCTTTCTGCCATGGAAGAGAGGGGAATCATCCGGGCATCTCCTTCCTCTAACGAATGACGCAAGGGAACATTCGCGGATCGCGTTCTGATCACCTTTCCCGAGAAATGAAACCTCACCCACTGGAGGCCAAATGAGCGAGATCAGCACAATCGAATGGACGGACGCAACCTGGAACCCCGTACGCGGTTGCACCAAGATCGGCCCTGGCTGCAAGCACTGCTACGCAGAGGTGTTTGCGGAACGGTTTCGCGGCGTGCCCGGCCATCCCTATGAGCGGGGATTCGATCCGCGGTTGGTACCGGAGAAACTCGGCGAGCCACTGCGTTGGCAGACGCCCAAAATGATCTTTGTGAACTCCATGAGCGACCTCTTCCACGATGAATTTCCGGATGAGTACATCGAAGCGGTTGCGACCGTAATGGTGAAAGCCAAGTGGCACACATACCAGGTGCTGACAAAGCGCTCGGCCCGCATGGCCAGCCTCTTGAGGGGCCGTTTGCGCTTTGCGGCAGAGGCACAGCACGTCTGGTGGGGCGTCAGCGTGGAGAACAAAAAGTATGGCCTCCCGCGCTTAGCCGACTTGCAAGAAGCTCCCGCCTCGGTGAGGTTCCTTTCAGTGGAACCACTGCTCGAGGGCTTGGGCCACATGAATTTGAATGGGATTCATTGGGTTATCGTTGGCGGAGAAAGCGGCCATGGCGCTCGGCCTTTGAAGAGAGAGTGGGTCACCTCAATCCGCGACCAATGCGACGAGGCGGGAATACCGTTCTTCTTCAAGCAATGGGGTGGCGTCCGGAAAAAGAGCGCGGGTCGAGAACTCGACGGGCAAACCTACGACGGTTTCCCAGCTCGCATCAGCCAGCCGGTTTCTCCGCTGGCAACAGCGATGCAGTGGGCAAGAGAAATTCAAGAGGAATACGCCGACACACGGAATGAACTGTTTTCGGTCTTAGCTTAACTCCCCTTAGTATTCTCTTAAAACTCACCGTTACGGTCGCGATAGTTCAGCATGCCGGATTCTTGTCCGGCCTTACTTCGCGGAGACCGGCTCTCCGCGCTCGTTGAGAGGGGTTCCCAGGCAGGCATCGGTTCGGATCGGGTTGGGGTCGACTTTCTGCGGCCAAATGTAGCGGACTGAACTGCTGCCTCGCGACCCGCCCAAAGCCACTTTGACTGTCCAGCTGCGAGTTTTTTCCAGCGGCAGAATCGAACCATCCGCAGCAAAGCGCAGCGGCGGACCCCAATATTGCAGGTCATGTCCCTTGACGCCGTCGGGGCGCGAGTTCCATTCGTCTCCCATCCAGAGATAGGCTGGCCCGTCAGCGGTCGGAATGGTCGCGACAAAGGTCTGCTGCGCGTTGATGGTTGGCTTTCCGGCTGCATTGCGATTGATGTTTGCGAGCTGCCGGTAGGGTCCCATGGGATTGGAGGCAACCAGAACCCGCGCCCCGCTGCCCTCGGTGCAGAAGCAGCAAGTGGTGTCGAAGAGGGCGTAATAGCTGGAACCGCGGCGGAAGATGGAGGGCGCTTCGCAGCCCACGCCCAGCACCCCGCTAACCTCGCCGGTGGAGGAGAGGAAGTCGGGGGCGAGCCGCTCGACGCGGATGGAGTGATGCTGGTCGATGGTGGTGTAGATGAAGTAGGCGGTGTTGTCGTCGTCTACAAACAGGCTGCCGTCGCCGGGATGGTCTTTGGCCTGCGAGAGCTCGACATGGGTGCTGACGATTGTGAACGGGCCCACCGGCGTATCGCTGGTGGCGACGCCCACCTGTCCGTTCCACAGCTTTGGATACCAGTTGTACCAAAGCACGTATTTGTGAGTACGCTCGTTGTAGGCCACGTAAGGGCGGTAATAAACGCCATCCTGCGGCGCCTTCATCAGCTCTCCTTCGAACGTCCAGTGCTCCAGATCGGCGGAACTATAGACGCGGAAGCGATTGTTGATCGTGTAGCCCGCGGTCTTTCCGTAGGCGGTCCCATAGAGGTAGTAGCGCCCTGCGTAGAAGTGCAGGCAGCCGTCGTGGGCGTCGATGACGTTGCCCTCCACATCCAGCCGGGGGGCGGTGTTCTGGATAGTCACGGAGCGGAACTTCGGCGGCTGGCCCAGGGACATTGCCGATGGAAGGCAGAGCGCTAGCAGGAGCGGCAAGAGCAGAGAAATCGCGGACCGCGAAAGTGCGGCGGCAGGGCTGGACGACGGAGTATCTGTCCGGCAAAAGCGCTGTTTGCTCATAGGATTTTCTTCCCAAACGCGGAGCAGGCCAGCTCCACCGCCAGATCTGCCGTACGGTTATGCTCGTCGATCACCGGGTTCACCTCTACGATTTCGAAGCTCAGCAGGCGGCCGTGATCAGCCAGGATTTCCATCGCCAGGTGAGCCTCGCGATAGGTTGCGCCACCCCGCACCGGCGTCCCCACCCCCGGCGCGTCCTCCGGGTCGATCCAGTCCATGTCGAGGGACACATGGTACCCCGCCGTACCGCGCTCAGCCGTACGCAGCGCCTCTTCCATCACCGTCCGCATGCCGCGCTCGTCTATGTCGCGCATGGTGTAGACCTCGGCCACGCCGGCGCGGCGAATATTCTCGCGCTCCGCCGCGTCGATGTCCCGCACCCCGATCAGCACCGTATTCTCAGCTGCAACCTTGGGCGAGTAGCCGAAAATGTTGCCCAGCGGCTCCGGGCCCAGGCCGAGCAACGCCGCCAGCGGCATCCCGTGCACGTTTCCGGAAGGCGAAGTCTCCGGCGTGTTGATGTCGGAGTGCGCATCGATCCAGATCAAGCCGATCTTTTGCCCCTGGCGGCGATAGAACTCCGCCACGCCCGACACCGATCCCGCCGCCAGCGAGTGGTCTCCGCCCAGCACCAGCGGGGTCATGCCCTCTTCCAGCGTCTTCACCACGGCTTCGGCTGTCCGCGTGCACGTCTCGGCAATCTCAGTCAAATAGCGCGCACTCTTGTCGCCGGAGGTGCGCGTCTCGGCAATCTCAACGCGGATATTGCCACCGTCGGTGACCTGGTGGCCCAGGGATTCAAGCCGCGCCTCCAGCCCCGCCACACGCATGGCCGAGGGTCCCATGTCCACCCCGCGGCGGCTGGCGCCCATGTCGAGGGGCACACCGGTCACCCGGATGCGGCGCGTGGGCAAGGCCTGCGTGCCACTGTGCGGAAACGACCTTCCTTCGCGAGCTATCTCCCCACTTTGCGGCATTGAAACATCTCCTTGCGGCGCACTCTGGTGACATTTTGAAGCCACGGTTATCTGCTTCCGCGGCGTGGCTAGGCAGCGAGCCGTTACTTGCTGGTTATTTGCTGGTCTTAGCCATCTCGGGGCCCAGAAAGTCTTCCACGGTCCAACCGGCCATCAGCTCCTTGCCCGCTGCTGCAGCCGCCACCGCGGCTGTCGCCTGCTTATTCTCCGCTGCCTCGGGAGCCAGGTAATTCTCCGTCAGGCCTTGCCGCAAAAGCTCGAAGGCCTGCTCGGGTGTGTCCGCGAACTGGAACAGGTCGATGTCTCTAGGGGATATCGCACCCGTGTCTACCAGCACATCGAGGTTGAACACCTTCTTCCAATACTCGGAGCCGTAAATCACCACCGTAATCTTCTTGGCCAGCTTGTGGGTCTGCGCCAGGGTTAGGATCTCAAACATCTCATCCAGGGTCCCGAATCCCCCGGGAAATACCACCAGCGCCTTCGACATATAGGCAAACCACAGCTTGCGCATGAAGAAGTAATGGAACTCGAAGTTCAGGCTCGGAGTGATGTATGGATTCGGCGCCTGCTCGAACGGCAGCCGTATATTCAGCCCGATGGTCTTGCCGCCCGCCTCATACGCCCCGCGATTGGCCGCCTCCATGATGCCCGGCCCACCTCCCGAAGTCACCACAAACCGGTGCCGCCGCGACGGAATCTGCTTGGCCCATGCGGTCAGCAGTTGCGACAGCCGGCGCGCGTCCTCGTAGTAGCGCGCCATCTCGACCGCCGCCACAGCCCGCTTGCGCTGCAAATCTGTCGCCGTCCCCTGCACAATTTGGGGAACGCTGGCCGGCTGCTCGTTACTCGGGGCGGGCTGGCTCGATCCGGTGTTTGCCAGCAACTCCATCTCATGATCGGCCTCCGCCTTGCCTCGAAAGCGCGCCGAGCCGAAGAACACAACCGTATCCTGAATCTGCTCGCGCCGGAACCGCGCCAGAGGCTCCAGATACTCCGACATAACCCGAATGAGCCGCCCGTCCGCGCTGTTCAGAAAGGAGGGATTCTCATAGGCCAGCGGAGCCTTTTCCAGCGCCGCCGGGGCGGCATTGGCCACGCCCTCCGATCCGTGTTCACTGGATCCGTGTTCCCTGTTTGAAGTTCCCTGCCCTTCGTCGCTCATTGCTTATCCGTCCCGTGCCGAATCGCATCGTGGAATGCAATCCATAAATTCAAAAGCCCCAACCCCGACACCAGCCCGCGCACTGCTCCGTTGGCGGCATAAATTGAGAGCGTGGGAAACTGCAGAAAAATGGGGTTCTGGTCCCAGAACAGCCTGGACCACGGCGCATAACAAACCGCCAGACCAATGTACATGCGCAGGATCACGCGCAGGAACAGCTCAGCCCGCTCGAGCCAGCGCGGAATTCGCTGCGGACCGTGCTTTCCTGCAGGCCCTGGCCCCGCTCCGGTGTCAGCCGTGGAAGCCGATGCGGAGACGATCACCGCTCCAGGCTGTTGAGCCGGGCTCGCGGGCAACGAAGGCGATGTCAATTCCGGCAGTTGGGACATTCTCGCTGGTTTCGCTCGGCTTATCCACGGTTCCTGGCCTATACACTGCCATGCAGCACGGGCCAACCAATCACCCCGGCTCAGGGTCACCGTACTGAAACGGTATCACAGCAAACCGGCCCGCTGTTCAACCGCGCCCCCTCTTGCGATGGCGCCGCGACCGGCGTAGTCTGTTACCGTGCTCGCGCACGCGCGTCAAACAGTCGTGCACTGCCCGGAAGCCTTGGGAAGGAGATATTCCATGAATCGTGCCATGAATCATGCCGGCGCCGTCTCTTTGACTCTCCTGTTGGCATCAACTTTCGTGATTGCCCAAACAACAGTCACCCAGAAGCAGACAGTGGCACAGCAGACGGTCGTTGAGGTTGCGCCGCCCTCAAGCAGTTGCCCAGTCTCGCTGCATGCCAGGCACGCACCCGGCGGAGATGCTATCGAGGTGAACGGCACGCGCATCCAAGACCCCGCGCAAAGGCTTCATCTGACCATCAGCGATTCCGATTCCAGGCGTATCGTAGCCGCCAACGTTACGGTGCGAGGATTTAGCAACAAAGCCCGCTATATGCCGACCATGTCCACCCAGGACTCCTCCGACGCGGCAAAAAATCTTGACGTCAGATTCCCTTCCGGCCCCGGCAAGGATAGTTCCACGGATTTCGCGGTTCCGGGCCTCACTGCTGTTACGGTGATCGACTTGAACTCTGTGACATACTCCGACGGCTCGACCTGGAAACTCGCTGCCGGCGGTTCGTGCCGCTCATGGGTTGATGGTTTCATGCTTGTCAGCAGCCATTAACCAACCCGGCCATGAGTCCCATCAAGGCCCCACTCCCAAAGATGCAACCTCGGGCACGACCTCATAACTCCCGTAGTCGATCGTCAGCACCGCCGTGCCCCCGATGCGCACCCTGGTTTCGCTGCGTAATTGCTGCGGCAGCCAGAAGCCGTCGGTCTTTGTGCTCGTAGAGTGGATCATCGTCCGCGATATCCAAAATGAAGGATTCTTGGCGGGCTCTGTCTCCATCTTCACTACCGCAAAGTCCGCCGCATCGACCCAGATCTTTCCGCGATAGAGAAACTTGCTCGCTGTGAACGGCTGAACATTCAGAATGTATGCCGGGCGGCCAGCCACCTCATCGCTCCCAGCAAGCTGAAATCGATAATTCGCCTCTGTCAGCGCCGTCGATCCTTTGTCCTGCGAGGCCTCCTTTTCGCTGTCCACGGCACGCTTCAGAACCTTGTCGCAAAGAAAGCCCGAACCACTCTGTGAAACAATGCGAAAGCTCTTTCCCGTTGCGGCGTCGTAGTTCACCTCTACGTCCATCTTTGCGCCGATTTTGGCCGAGAACCCCCGGTACTCCACCTGGTAGTGGCGCAGCGCCTTGTACTGTTTCAACCCATCTGACCGCGCCTTATTGTGCTGCTGGATCTGCTCCACGATCTGGCCTGAAGTCAGGGCCGCCGGCACACCAGGAACTGCATCCGACGGCCAGATGAACTCCGCCGCAAAACCGAAAACAATCGCCAGGAAAAGGCCTCTGCCCTGGAGGGAACTCATGCTGGCATCATAAACCTCGCGGTTGCAGGCCGTCTGTTCGAACCCAGCAACGGGCAGTGCAGTTGATCGCCGACAAGAGCGTTGATGCGATTGGCGCGCCCCCAACGCGCAGTCCTCACGCAGAAAGGGGGGACATCCTCATTGGATGCCTGCCCCTTGGCCGGTTGTTGAGCCGCGTTTAGTCGATCACGAAAGAGAACGTCGTGCTACCGGTAATGGTTGACGTGACTGAGTCAGTCCCGGTCACCGTGAGCGAGTAAGTTCCCTTTGGCGGGTCGGAAACGGTGTTGGACACGTTGCTGCCGCAGGCCGTAACCGCCAGCCCAACGGCTGCCAGAAGAATGAGCCCGGCAAGCCCGCGCAATCTGCGTGAGGCGCGTCCCATGAAGCCCACCAGCAGCAGCCCAGCGAAGGCCACCGTGAGCGGCAGAGGACCACCGCCTGTGTTCTTCGGTGCACTGTTCTGTGCAGTATTGCCTGCTCGCAAAGTGCGCAACGGCCGCATACCTGTCCTGCGGATCGCATCATTCGATGAACAGTCGGCAGCATTGGTGTCCAGGGTCATTGTGTTGGTCTCAGCCGTTGTGGCGCTGCTGATCGCCACCACTCCGTCGCCGGTGGTGGGGTTCGGGTTCGAAAACCCGCCGCAGAGATCATTAAGCGCGGTGGGCAGAGTGGGGAGGGTCAAATAGACAGTGCCCGTATAGCCGCCCGCCGGAGTAACCGTGATGGTCTCAGTACCAGTGTTTCCCTGGCTCACCGTCAGAGTGCTGGGGGTCGAAGTAAGAGCGATCGTCCCGACGCCGGAACTGACCGCCGAAACAGTCACCGTAACGCTGGCGCTGGAGGCTGCATAGGTGGAGTCAGCCACGTAGGCAACAAAGACTGTGTGCGGACCGGCGGTGGTGAAGGTGACGGTGTAGACGTAGGTTCCGTTCGACGTCAATGCTTCGGTCACCGGCGCGTTGGTGTCGACGGTCAGGGTGATACTGCCCGTTGGAGTGCCGGAGGCGGCTGTAACGGCGATGGTGAACGTGTCGGATACATTGACGCTCGGCGCGTTGTTCGAAGCCGTGATGGTGGTGGTGGTCGCCGTCAAGGTCGAAGTGGTGGAACTGAGAGGCCACGCGGTCGCCAGGTTGTCGACATCCACAGACCCCAAGCCGCTCACCAGGTCGTAGCCCTTTCCGGCGGAAAAGCCGCCTGTCTGGCTGCCGCAAAATGTCGAGCCTGCCGTGCAATGGTTGTTCCCGCTCGTGATGTCGTGGAACGCTGAGGCATAAGTGGCGGGTACCCCAGCCATTGTATAGAGCGTGGGATTGATCAGGCCCTGGCCGGTGGCATAGCCCTGCTTCTGGTTGATCAAGGCCAGCAGGCCGGAAAAGATCGGCCCGTCGAAGCTGGTACCGCCGGCGAAGGTGACGTTGACCCCGGTCGAGTCCTCAAAGCCGCTGACGCAGCTGCCCTGCTGCCCGTTCCCCCAGGCGCTCGAGTCGCTGGTGCAGAAAAGGTAGCCGGGAAAATTCGGCGACGCGTACAAAGCCAGATCGGGAACGTCGCGATGGTCGTCGGCCGGAGTCAAAGCCGTTTGCCAGGCGGGCTTCGAAAAAAGCGTACTTACTCCGCCACCGCTGGCACTCAGCCCATTGCCCAGGGTGTCGTCGTTCCACACCACTTCAGGAATGTACTTGAGCACGGAAGGGACGAGATCTGTGGTGGTGCTGGAATCTGCCTGCCAATAGCCATCGCCAACGGTGGAGTAGTTCGGATTCGACTGGTCGATCTCCGTGCCGCCCATGCCGGTTACATTTGGGCTGCTGGCCGGGTAATCCACAGCTAAAGTGGTCGCCGTGGTACTGAGAGGCGTTTCGTTTGGGTTGTAGCAGTCAGTCGAGCCGTCGTCGCCCGCGGCCGCCACGATCGTCTGCCCCTGCGCGGTGCCCTGCTCCAGGCTCGATTCCAGCGTCTGTCCGACCGGCAGCTCGAGTTCGCACTCTCCGTAGCTGCTGCTGATAATGGTGCCAATCTGCTTGTCGATTGCGTAAACGATAGAGTCGAATGCGCCGTAGTTGGAGTTGTTGCCGGTGTAGACAAAGTTGATGGTGGCGCCGGGAGCTATGGCGTTCGACCACTCCAGATCCAAATCGGATTCCGCCTCGTCCCCATCGGGTTGCGGTGTCGGGGTCCCGGAGTCCGGCACTACATATTGGTTCGGCTGTTGCGTCGAGCTAATTCCGGCAGCGCTCTGAAACGCCTGAAGGTCGCTTACCAGAATCGCCGACTGACCGACGATGGTGATGGATTGCCCCTCGCCGTTGACACTGGAATAGAGAGGCGTGATGTCGTATGCCACCTTGATATCGCCGGGAGCAAAGAAGATTGCCTGGCTGCTGGCCTGGGTGAACGATGGCCTGGGGCGCATGTTCTTTCTTAATACAACGTGAGCTCTGGGCCGGTAGTCGTCGAGATTCGTGATGCCCAGCACCACCGGCGCCAGCGCCGAAGGCACACTCAGCGCCGTCGAAGGCGCAAAATGCTGCACACCATTCACTTTGTAGAAGTGCATCTCAGTGGAAAAGGCTTGCTCCACCTGGCGCGCGGTGCCGGTAAAGTGGATGGCATTCTTGCTGCGCGCCACTGAATCAACTGAAAATCCCTGCTGCTGCAGCCAGTTTTGCACCTTGTCAAGATCGGCGTCGGACATGCCGAAGCGCGCCGCGAACTTATCCGGATTGAGCCACTGGTGATAGAGCGGCGATGCCTGGTTCTGCTGCGCGGCAATCAAGGCCTTCAAATCGGCTTCTTGCGCTGCCGACCGGCTGAAGACAATGCTGATGCCGTTGAGCCGCGTCTCCGACGGCATGCGGCCCGCATCATTCTGCGCCTGTGCCAACGGGTGCAGCGAGTTTTTCAACGTAGACTGTTCTGCGTTGGTGATCTCGGATGGGATGCGGGCAGCCGCCGACTGCGCCTTTGCAAACGGGAGAATCATTGAGACGGCAGCTACCAGCCCGCATACCCAATGGAACCTGGGTCCTGAATCTGCAACCATTGTCTTCATTGCCATTCCTTATCAATTTGAGGGAGGTTAAAAGTCCAAACACCAACACCCGTTACAGCGGTGTTGAGTCGACGCACAGTCCTGGGCAAATACGCCCGTTGCAGAGGGCAGAAATGGAAATGAAGGAGACCCGCCAGCCTTGCTCATTGACGTAGGGTTCGGGTGGTCCCCGATACTCCCCACGGATCTCTCCTTGTGATTTGACACCACTTTCGCCTTAAAGTTGCGACGCTGCCCTATTTTCAGTAACGCCGCAAACCCTGGTCTGAGCAAAAGAGCCCTACCGGTTGGGTTGCCCTCAGGCCGAACGTTCACGAATTGTCCCTATATTGTTCTTGAAGGTCGACACAGCGTTTAATTTCAATGCTTTAATGGTATTGAGAAAATTCTAGAACTTTTTAGAGCCAATTCGAGGGCATTCAACGCGCGGTATGGCACAACCAGAAGCGTGGCACGAAGATACCGTCTCCTGGGTCAAGGCCGGAACAACAAAAGAACCTTGAACGCCGCAACCGCGCGGGAGCAAATCCGATGCAGTTGGTCACCGAGGACGCCATCATGAAGATGATCGCCAGACGCAAGAACTCTGTGCGTGCTACGAGGCGTAAGACAAGCAGTTATATTAGTGCACTGACGGCTGCCGGAGCTCTGGTTCTGCTGACTCTCTGCCCCCATCCCCGTGCCAGCGCCCAATCGCTCGCCGACCGCCTCAAGGGTGTCCAGGGCGGCCATGAAGGCCCGCCACCGCCCAAACTACCCGTTTGGCAACCGGTCTCCTCCGCGACTTCCTCCATGACCATCCCGCTTGTCAAGGGCCTGATCGTCTCCGGGGCGCAGGCAGGCGATAAGGGCGATCAGGAGCAGATCAGGACCATCAAGGACACCAGCAGTAAAGACGTCACGCTCGTGGTGGAGTGGGACACGCCCAGCGCCACGCCTGGCAAGCCTCCTGACCGAAAGGTCACCACCCGCATCATTGATAACGGCGATCTCGCTGCCTCGCACCGGTTCATGGTCTACTACCACATTGGCCAGACGGAGCACTATCCCGGCTCCACCGGCTATGGCACATCGGCCGAGGTCATCAATCAATTGCGTGCCGGCCGGCCGGCCGAATTGCTCGTAGAAGCCAACCCAGACCCCATTATGACCATGGGTACGATGCAGAAAGACCCGAATCGTCTGGTCGGGTGGAACGGCAACCCCATGAACAAGTGCACCCTGCAACGCGTGGGGACAACGGATGTCTCGATCCCCATGCTGGTCAACAGCGACAAAGTGGAGTTGCCGGCGATTCACGCCATGTGCCCCGAGAGCGGAACCGACGACGCGCACTTTTACTTCCTTGACCAGCCCTCGAATCCCATCTTGATTGCAAGCCAGCAAGGGGACGATTTGAGCCAGATGATCAAGATCGATTTTCCGGCGCCGTCGGCCGATATGGAGCAGGCTCTGGCAGAGAAGAAGCCGGTGCAGATCTACGGCATTTATTTCGATTTCAACAGCGCCACCATCAAGCCGGACTCCGAGGCGGTGCTCAAGCAGATATCCGATATTCTGCACAAGAATCCCGACTGGAAGCTGAGCGTTGCCGGACACACTGACAACATTGGTGAAGCCAGCTTCAACCAGCAGCTCTCTGAGCACCGCGCCGCGGCTGTCAAAGAGGCGCTCGTGTCCCGGTACGGAATTTCGGCCGACCGGCTGAGCACTCGCGGTTACGGCGCCACCCGGCCCGTCGAACCCAACACCACCCTGGAAGGCCGTGCCCGCAATCGCCGCGTGGAACTCCAGCGCCAATAAAGGAAAGTCTTGTTTCTTTTCGTTCTGAAAACGTATGATGTCTCATCAATTCCTCCGCTTGGGGCCATTGAATAAATTCGAGATTTCTTGCGGCAGGTTTGGGGGACAACTGCCGCGCAGCATGGCGCAACACGAGGCGATGCATGGGCGGTCCATCCACTTTGTCAGGACCCCGTACCGGCGGGAACCGCACACCTCACGCAGAGGCAGCAATGGGGTAACTTCGAAGCTGATGGTCGCAAAGGGGGCAGCTGTGGACCCAATTTTCAGGTGCGAGAATCGTAGATCCGGGACGAGGGCGTTAACGGCAGTCGCCCTTGTGCTGTTCCTCGCCAGCCCTCTCGGCGGCGCGCAGTCCCTGGCTGATCGCCTCAAGGGCGTGCAGACCGGGCATGAGGGTCCGGGAATTCAAGCGTCGCTCCCAGCGTGGAAGCCCGTCTCCCAGTCCACTTCAAAGCAGGTCATTCCTCTGCTGCAAGGGCTGACCGTGGTAACCGCTATTAACGAGCCCGCGGGCGACTACGAATCGATCAAGACGATATTGAACCTGTCCTCAGCGAAACTGGTTCTCAGTTACTCCGCTGACAAGCCGGTATCCAAAGGCGCCAAGCCCTTCACCGTGAAAGGCACTCGTACCGTCGATGGGCCTGACCTGGCGAATGCAACCAGTTACAGCGAGTACTTTAGTTCAGCCCAGGAACACTATCCCGGCTCGACCGCAATTAGCGTATCCACAGGCGTGCTGAATCAATTGCGCGCCGGTAAATCGGTCGACTTTCACTTTGGCGCGCCGGTAGCCAGCTTGATGGGATTCGTCATTCCGATGCCCGGCGGGGATAACAGCGTATCCACGAACAAAAACGGCCAGTCGATGTATACCTGCGCACTAAAGAGGGTTGAGGCGACTGATCTCTCCGCGCCAGTGCTGGTGAACGACGCGCGCGTGGAGCTGCCCGCCCTGCACGCCAAATGCAGCGTCGGCGACGACGAAGCGCACTTCTACTTCCTCGATCAGCCTGCGAACCCGATCACGCTCGCCTTCAGGCTTGGCCCCGTAGACACTGGCCTGCAAGCAATCAAGATTACCTTCCCGCCCCCGCAGGAGGCTAATGTTGGCTCCGGTGGCGGAGGAGGCGGTGGTGGTGGAGGCGGTGGCGGTGGAGGTGGCGGAGGCGGCGGCGGCTCGAACATGGAGAAAACGCTGGCCGACAAGAAACCCGTCGAGGTCTACGGCATCTACTTCGACTTCAACAGCGCCAACATCAAGCCGGAGTCGGAGGTTGTGCTCAAACAGATTTCAGACATTCTGCACAGGAATCCCGACTGGAAGCTGAGCGTTGCCGGGCATACGGATAATATCGGAGACGCCCCATTCAACCAGGACCTCTCCAATCGCCGCGCGGCTGCGGTCAAGGATGCGCTTGTGACGAGGTACGGCATTTCCCCGAACCGGCTAACCACAAGCGGTTATGGCGCATCCCGGCCCATCGAAAGTAACGCCACCATGGAAGGCCGCGCCCGCAATCGCCGCGTGGAACTCCAGCGGGAATAGCGATTCTGCTTGCTTTTTCACCGCTCGACGACGTACAAGGAAGCACCATGCAGTTGCACCCCGAGGACTAAGGCTATGAGAACGAAGACCATTTCCTACAGCAAGCTGAATTGGAAATCCATAACATCCTCCGCCGTGATTGCGCTGCTGGCGCTCTCGCCCACCAGTTGCAAGAAAAAGGAAACGCCTGCGACGGCGAACGCCCAGGCCAACTCGCAGATTGCCGAAATCGCAGGTGGTTCAGCGGACGCGGCAGCGGTGCACATTGCCGACGGCGCCAATGTCTCGGTGGATGGCAGCAAGAGCTACGCGCACATCTCGTATTTGCCCACGGTAAAGATGTTAGACGACTCCGATGTGCGATCTTCCCTCCAGGGAATCAGCAGCGACGGCCACGGTTTCCTCTTTCAGAATGCGAGCCAGAGCATCAAGAACCTGCAGGCCGATGACGTGTTCATGGTAAAGGGGGAGATGGCCGGCGAGGTGCTCGGGGTCGTCAACGACAGCGACATGACTCTCGTGCTTCTCGATCAGGCCTCTCTTGCGGACGTCGTCCAGGACGGCGAGATCAATATCGATACCCCGGTGCGCTTTACCGGACCCAAGAACACCGCCAGGGTTGAGCCACGCCCCTTGATCGATCATCTTTTCGACATGATCGATTCCCCGGTCTATGCGCAGTCTGGGCTGCAAGGCTCTACCGCCGATGTGGCCCGCCAGAAGGGTACCCAGGATGCAGCGATCAGTGCCGCCAAGGGGATCGCTTCAGCATTCACCGACGGATGGACAGTGGCCCAGTACGCCTTCACGCCGGGGGATGGGGAGTGCAACTTTCAAATCGTACTGGTCAAGAAATCGCAGGGCTTTGTGGCGCGCGTGGCCGCGAAAGGGTGGATTGGGAACTTCGATTTTGCTGCCAACCTGAAGAATATAGCAGCCACCAAGGGACGGGGGGCGGCGGCGAACATGTTCTCCGCCGTCAAGAACATGAAGGGAAATATCCAATTCGATTGGGAGATCGGCAAGGAATCGCCGGGTGTATGGGCAGTCGAAGATCGAGTCAAGCTGCCCGGCGGCATCAGCGTTCCGCTTGCGCCCTTGCTGGGCGGCCTGCCGCTTACCCTCGACATATCCTCCGCTCTGCTCATTCATCCCGCGCTCACGGGCGGCAACGAATATAGCCGTGGAGGCTTCTCGATCAGCTGGGGTGGTCCCGGCGGGGGCTTTCAAACCACCAGTGGCGGAGCAGTCACAGACGGCGATCAAGGCGGTACTATCAACCTTACCTACAACGTCACCGCGGATCAGAACATCTCTGCGGTTGCTCCCAACGCCATGGTCATCTCCTACTGCGCACCGCGCATTGAGCTGCGCCTCGATATCCTCGGCCCATTCGCCAAGTCTCTCTCCAGCTTTGGCAGCACCATCGACAAGATCGTCACCAAAATGGAGAGTTTTCTGCCGAAAAGCATTCTCGATGCAGTCGCCAAGTCGCCTCTAGGCAAGGTGACTGCCAGCAACATCCTGGCTTCGAACGCCGATGTGTATGTGCAATTCATTGCCACAGAAGGCGTAACGCACTCCTCCAGCATTACCCCAGCGCCCTGCTCGAAGCAGGAGATCAAATTTACAGGACAGGGCGGTGTATCAGCGCAATTCTTTGGGCTGACGGACAGCGCCAAAAAGAACACAGATCTGTTTACCAAGACGTACACTCGATGGGATCCAGCTTCGGACTTCTGCAAGAGCGTTTGAGCAAAGCGCCCTTTGCAGTTCGTCAACCGGAAATCCTCCCCAGTCAACATAGGAGAAATGCAATGCGAACAACTATTACAAGACTTATCACCCTGGCCCTGCTTGCCGGGCCGCTCGTCTGCTATGCCGATTCGAGCTATGAGCACACCTCGCAGATCACCGGCGGCCAGTTGGTGAGCACGCTCAAGAACTTTGCCTTCATCTCAAAGCAGATGAAGCAAATGACGGAGCCCATGAGTGAAATCACCATGGTGCATGGCAATCAGAAAGCGATTGTAAGCAAGGAGTACACCGAGATCTGGGATCTCGACAAGGAAGTCATAATCCACATTGACACGCCCAAGAAGACCTATAGCATGATGACCTTCGCCGACATGCGCAAGGCGGTTCAGGAAATGCCGGCAAAGCTAGCGCAGATGCAGCAGCAGTTGAAGGATGAACAGGCGAAGGCGAAGCAGCAGCAGGCGCAGACGCCGGCTATTCCGCCCAACCTGCAGTTCACCCCGAGCGTGGAGGTCAAAGATACCGGTCTCACCAAAGTGATTGAAAAGCACAACGCCAAACAACAGATCATGACCATGAAGATGGTCGTCACTGACACCAACAACCCGCAGACCAATGTCACGTACTCGTTCACCGACGAAATCTGGACCACTCCTGACGTGCCCGCGGAGATGAAAGAAGTGCAGGATTTCGACAAGCGGTTCGGTGAAAAGCTGATGCAGGGGATGGACGTGAAGGACCTCATGGCGAACATGGCGAACATGAGGAACGGCGCGCAGATGGGCATGATGCAGATGTTCGGCTCCAAGCCTGGCGCAAGCGACGCCTTTGCCCAGATGCAGAAGGAGCAGGCCAAGATCACAGGCACGAGGCTCATTGAAATAACACGCATGGGAGGTTCGGGAACCGGCATGGAGGCACAGCCTGCCACACCGGCCACTGGCGCCCCCACAACCAGCGGGTCCGGCGGACCCTCGGTGGCGGGACAAGCGGCGTCTGGCGCGGCCAGCAGTGCAGCGTCTGCTACAGCTTCTGAAACAGTTGGCCGGGTCGGCGGCATTCCAGGAGCAGCTTTGGGCGGCGCGCTAGGCGGCGCGCTGGGCGGCATCTTTAGCCACAAGAAGGCCGCCAAGCCCGCCGATCAGCCGGCGGCGTCCACGACACCTGCGGCAAGCAGTACCCCGGCGCCGACGGACGTCACACTGATGGAGATGACCGCCAATACCCATGACTTCTCCGGCGAATCAATTCCCTCGTCGGTCTTCCAGATTCCCACGGGATTCAAGCAGGTTGAATCGGCGATGGAACAGACGATGAACAAGAAGTAGTGGTCGAGCGGCTTGCTTTCCAGGTCTCAAAGACGAGAACTGGGGCACTCGGAAACACGACGCCTCAGGCACAATCCACAGGAAAAATCAAAACCCTCATGCCTGGCATCAAGCATGAGGGTTTTGGTTTTCTGAAACGGCAATGGATGAATGCCTAGCCAGCCTTTTCCAGCAGGCAGAGCGACAGGTCGCGGCGCTCCACCATTTCCCGCGTGATCTCAATATCGCGCACCCGCTTGTTCGAGGGCAGATGATACATCAGGTCGAGCATCAGCTCTTCGAGGATCATGCGCAATCCGCGCGCACCCACCTTGCGCGCCAGCGCCTCGCGGGCCACTGCGCACGTCGCTTCCTGGGTGAAGTGCAGGCGGACATTCTCATATTCCAACAGGCGTTGGTATTGCTTGAGGATGGCGTTGCGCGGCTTGGTAAGAATCTCAATCAGCGCCGGCTCGTCCAACTCATCCAATATGCCCATCACCGGCAGCCGGCCTACAAACTCCGGAATCAGGCCATACTTGATCAGGTCCTGAGGCTCGGTCCTGCGCAACAGTTCGGTGTCGCGATGCGAGCGTGCCGCGGACTCGGCCTCAGTGTCGGTAGCCTTGAAGCCCAGAGCCTTCTTGCCCACGCGCCGGCCCACCACGCGCTCCAGGCCCACAAATGCCCCACCGCAAATGAACAGGATATTGGTCGTGTCAACGGCCGTGAACTCCTGGTGCGGGTGCTTGCGTCCGCCCTGCGGCGGCACGTTGGCCACTGTGCCTTCAAGAATCTTCAGCAGGGCCTGCTGCACGCCTTCGCCGGAAACGTCGCGGGTGATGGAGGGGTTTTCGTCCTTGCGCCCGATCTTGTCGATCTCGTCGATGTAGATGATGCCCTGCTGGGCGCGTGTTACGTCGCCTTCAGCGGCCTGCAGAAGCTTCAGGATAATGTTTTCAACGTCCTCGCCAACATACCCGGCTTCGGTCAGCGTGGTGGCATCCACAATGGCAAACGGAACGTCAAGCATCTTGGCCAGCGTGTGCGCCAGCAGCGTCTTGCCCGAGCCTGTTGGTCCGATCAGCAGGATGTTCGACTTGACCAGTTCCACTTCATTGTTGCGCATGCGGTTCATCTGGATGCGCTTGTAGTGGTTGTAGACGGCGACGGCCAGCTTCTTCTTGGTCTGCTCCTGGCCGATCACGTAGTCGTCGAGAAAGCTTTTGACCTCTTGCGGTTTGGGCAGATGGCCGGCGGTTGTGGCGGGGTGCGTGGCGTCGCCACGGTCGTCCTCGAGAATCGAGTTGCAGACGGCTACGCACTCATCGCAGATATAGGCGCGAGGGTAGTCGCTGGGCGACGAGATCAGCTTGGCCACGGCGTCCTGTGACTTGTGACAGAACGAGCAGCGCAGTGCTTCTTCGGGTCCCGTGCGCGTTTTCATGTTCCTGCTCCCTTTTCCGACCAGCTAGCGTGTGATTTCCGCTTCGCGTTCTAAACTACGCGACGTTCTGCAACTTGGTTTCAAGGCGTGCGAGGCGCTCCAGAATCTGGTTGTAGGTCTCAATTCTACGAAGCGTCTCCATCACCTGGCTGTGATTCTCGTCAATCTTCTTCTCAAGCTTTGTCTGGGCCTTTTCGATCTTGGTCTCGAGCGTTGTTTGAACTTTCTCGACTCTGGTATCGAGCATCGTGAAGCGCTTACCGTTACTGGCTTCAAGCGATTCAATCCGTTTCTCGACAACACTGAGCCGAACTTCGATAGAGCGGATCTCCGGGGTCACGAAGTCCTGGATCAGTTGACGCCCTTCCTCGATAAATCCCATCCTCGATCGCTCCTTACCGCGCATTCATCTGCAAAGTCCGTTCACGCCCCTTGGACGACCCTTCCGTTAGATTCCGCCCGCGGCGGTTCCGATCACTTTATTGCAATGGTGGGTGGCCGGTCGATTATTTCATCAACGATTCCGTATTCCTTGGCCTGCTGAGAATTCATGATAAAGTCCCGCTCCACATCGCGCTCGATGCGGTCGAGGGGCTGACCGGTATGTTTGGCAATCAAGGTGTTCGTGATTTCGCGTATGCGAAGAATCTCGCGCGCGTGAATGTCGATATCCGTTGCCTGCCCGCTCAATCCGCCCATGGAAGGCTGATGGATAAGGATACGCGAATTGGGCAATGCGAACCGTTTGCCTTTGGTCCCTGCCAGCAGCAGGAACGCACCCATGCTGGCCGCCTGGCCAATGCAGTAGGTGACCACGTTGTTCTTGATGAACTGCATGGTGTCGTAGATGGCCAGGCCCGCGGTGATTGAACCGCCCGGCGAGTTGATATACAGCTGCACGTCCTTCTCCGGGTCTTCGCCGGATAGAAACAGCATCTGCGCCACAATCAGGTTGGCCACCTGGTCGTCGATAGGTGTGCCGAGAAAAATAATGTTGTCGCGAAGCAGACGGGAGTAAATGTCGTAGGCGCGCTCGCCGCGACTCGTCTGCTCAACCACCATGGGAACCAATGCCATTGAGTGTTCTTCTCGCTCTCACGTTTGGGGGTCGTTCGCCCCCGGTTTTTTCTTTCCGCCCGGTCCCGGCTTCGTCCGGTCCAGTTCGACGCCTTCTGCCTGATTCTGGGGAGTTTCCCCAGCTATACGGGCAGCCGTTCGTACAACACACTGGCGGTTTTCTCGCGCCGCAACTGTTCTCGGATTCTAGCCAGCCCGCCGTCCTCCGTCAATCGCACTTTCAGGGTATCCAGCGGCTCACGGGACTGGAGAGCGGCCATTTGCAACTCACGGTCCAATTCCTCGTCGCTCACGATGATGTTTTCTTCCTGGGCAATTCGGTCAAGCAGAATGAATGTCTTAACTTCGGCTGCCGCGCTTTCCCGCTGCGCCGCACGCAGGCGGGCAAAGTCCAGGCGGCGCATCTGTTCGGTGTCCATCCCCTGTGCTGCCAGCGCGCGCAATCCGCGGTCCAAACGCGCGTCAATCTGCTCCTGCACCATGGATTCAGGCACCGGAAACGGATAACGCTCCGTCAGCGCGGCAAGCAGCCGGTCCTTGGTTGCGGATTCCACGCTGCGCCGCTTGCGGGCTGCCAGATGCTCCCGGACGCGTTCTTCCAGGTCGGCAAAGCTCTCATAGGCGCCAAGTTCCTTGGCGAAATCGTCGTCCAGCACCGGCAGCGTGCGCTTTTTGATGGCTTTGACTTCAACTTCGTAGGCCACTGTTTTGCCGGCCAGCTTGGCCTCGGCATAATCGGCGGGATAAATCACCTCGGCCTTCAGCTCCTGGCCGGCTTTGGCGCCGCGCAGGGCTGTAGTAAAGGCCTCCACCGTATCCTTGCCACCAATCTCCACAAGCGTATCTTCCCCGGCAACTGGCGCAGCCTCCGGATCGCCTTCGACTTGACCCGTATATGTAATTTGCGCCCAGTCTCCATCGGCCAGGGGGCGATCTTCCTCGACCGGCTCGACAGTAGCGCGGGATTCCCGTAGCTGCGCCAGCTCGGCCTGGAACTCTTCCTCGGTGATTTCGACCGGGGGCTTCTCGACGGTCACGCTCTGGTAACCTTCGATGGAAAATGCGGGCACAAACTCAAATACCGCCTTCACGTGGAGCGGTGCGCCATCCTCGACCGTCAACTCTGTCACCTGCGGCTGCCCGACAGGCCTCACGCCCAACTGAGCCACTGCCTTGTTGAACCGCTCAGGCAGCAGGCCGTCAATCACATCCTTGCGTATCTCATTGGTATAGCGCCGTTTAACCACCGATTCCGGAACCTTGCCGGCGCGGAAGCCGGGAATTCTGGCATGCTTGCGATAATTCCCCACCACTGAGCGATAGGCCTTGGTTACCTCTTCGGCCGGAATATCGAGGACCAACTCGCGGGTGCAGTCCGGGTTCAGGACAGGCCCGTGCTGGTGGACGTGGCCGTCATGATGATGGTCATGGCCCTCGTGGGCTTGATCGTGGCTCAGGCCTTCGCCTGAGGAATCCTGGCCTGGCGCGGCCTCGACCGCTTCCGGAGGAGTATTGTTTTCGAGGGTATCGGTGCAGCTCAACGTTTTGCCTTCCGGGCGCAAATTCCGCGCCAACAATCTTGAGATCGGGGTACTGCCATCAGGCCGATTCCTGACTGCAATCCATTTCTTGACAGTTGCAGACTACCGGCTCTCTATCAAAACAAACACAATTGGCTGCGATCCGGGCTAAGCCAGCAGCGCGCAGACGGGTACGTGCCTCATCCCATGGTAAGTGGGTTTACTGCAAGGGTCAAACTGGGTGGGCAGTTTCAGGCGCGGAAGTGGACCGTAATAGGCACGTTACTGCTCAGTGACCTCGGGTTTCCGAACATAGGGGAGATAGCGCGGATGGGCCGCGCCGCAGTGGGCAAAATGTTCACGGGCCTCATTCAGGCTGAGCATGCCGTTGACCGTAAGCCGGACTTCGGCGGCGTCCTCGTCCTCCTGGCCGTCGTCTTCCCACCAGCAAACGCGACACAATGCGAGGGCGCCTGCCGTTTCAAGCGTCTTGTATCCGCAACAGGGACAACGAAAACGTGTCTGCAAGGCTTCCACACTTGGATGGACGAAGTTCCACAACTGCGCGTTTACGCGGAGGGCGGCTTCCAATGGCGAATGGCTGGTTCCAGCTTCTCTCAACCATGTGGTAATTCTCACTTGTTCGTCCCCTCGGTCTCTTGATCCAGCTTCACCCAGAATGATCGGCTACACGGGACGGTCCAACAGATATGGAATAGCAGGCGGCAGGTGAAACCATTGATCGAGTCCGGCCCATTTTGGGATGTGCCCCTTTCGACTCCAGCAAGCTGAGTTTCAGCTGCATTGCACATCGATTCGCCTACCCAGGTCAGGCCGGGGGTTCTGTTAGGCGCCACGACAAACCTCGATTGATCGCTTCTGGCAAACGCGGAGTAGAATTGCCGCCGAGGAGAATTCTTGAAACCTATGCCGCGTCTTCTTCCCTTTGTCTGTGCCTTCTGGACCTGCCTGCTGGTCGCCTTGCCGTTGACAGACCCCTGCTTTGGCCAGCAAGCCCCGCCGCCACTGCGTGTTGCCATCGTGGGCCTGGAACACGGCCATGTGGAGGGCTTTCTTTCCGCGCTGCCGCAACACTCCGACGTGCAGTTGGTGGGCATTGCCGATTCCGACCCCGCTCTCTTCGCCAAGTACCAGAAAAAGTATTCGCTGGCGGAAACCTTGTTCTACCACACCGAAGCCAACATGATTGAGAAGGCGCATCCCCAGGCGGTGCTGGTCTACACATCGATCGGCGAGCACCGGCACGCGATCGAGATCGCAGCGCAGGATGGCGTGTCTGTGATGGTTGAGAAGCCGCTTACGATTTCGCTCGCGGACGCCCTGGCCATCCGCCAGACCGCACGGCAATACAAGGTCCACGTGCTGGTGAACTACGAAACCACCTGGTACTCGAGCAACAAGGCTGCTTACGACGAGGTGGAGCAGGGCCGTCTGGGCGCCATTCGCCGCGTGGTGGTCCACGATGGCCACCAGGGCCCGAAAGAGATTGGAGTGCCGCCGGAGTTTCTGAGCTGGCTCACCGATCCGGCTCAAAATGGCGCCGGCGCGCTCTATGACTTCGGCTGCTACGGCGTGGACCTGATGACCTGGCTGATGCACGGCGAGACCCCGCTGACCGTGACCGCGGTGGCGAATCATGACAAGCCGCAGATCTACCCCAACGTGGATGACGACGCCACGATTGTGCTGCAGTATCCGCACGCGCAGGCCGTGATTCAGGCCTCGTGGAACTGGCCCTTTTCGCGCAAGGACATGGAGGTTTACGGCGCCACCGGCTATGCCATTACCGTGGGCCCCGATAAACTCCGGCTGCGGCATGAGCATGATTCCGAAGAGAAACTGAACACGGCGGCACCGCTGAGCGCGCCACAGAGTAATTCGTTGAGCTACCTGGCTGCCGTGCTGCGCGGGGAGTTAGAACCTAAAGGCGATTTGACCGCGCTCGATACCAATGTGATTGTGATGCAGATTCTGGATGCGGCGCGGGAGTCGGCGCGCACCGGGAAGAGTGTGAGGCTGACAAAGGTGGGTGAATAGGGGCAGACTCACTGGGGCTTTTCGCTGCTTGTGTTTCGCACATCAGCCTACTTTGGGAGAACTTGCCATTGGTCCTTGTGTAAAACCGCCGACCTCCAATCAATGCCGGTAAGCGAGTAATCAGTCGGTCGTCCCAATCGCCTCAGCTCCCGCTGAATAAGTTTGTTTGCTGCTGCTTGGGTCATAACAAAGAACTGATTGTCTTCATCCGTCGGAACGAATGCGAAGATGTAGAAAAGCTCTTGGCGAACAGCCTTGCGCTTAACGATCCAAGGGTTCTTACGGTACAACCCCTTCACGTCCACGAGGAACATCTCCTTCTTCTCGGGGCTGACAACCATGAGGTCGGCCAATGGGGTTCGATTGCCCATTGTGAGGGAGACTTCGTATCCCCGTTTGCAAAGCTCAGAGGCGACCGCAAACTGAGCCGCCCATTGGGTGCGGTGGCCACTTCGCTTTTCGTTTCCCGGAATCATTCTGTCCTTTGTCTCCCGAGAGATAGTTGGAATTAACGACCGCGGAATGCGGGCGCAGATCCTTCGATTCCGCTCCGCTGCACTCAGGATGACAGGCTTCTGGGATGGGACGAAAGAGGCGCCTCACAGCAGAGTGGCAGCTGTCAGCTAGTAGCTCCGCACCCACTCCAGAATGGACCGGACGGCAAAGCCGCTGGGGCCTTTGGCGATGTAGGGCTTCGAGTCTTCAGTCCATGCGAGGCCGGCGATGTCGAGGTGAATCCACGGCGTGTCTTCGGCAAACACATGCAGGAACTCCGCCGCGGTGATGGCTCCGCCATAGCGACCGCCGGTGTTCTTGATATCGGCGATGTCGCTCTTGATGTGCTCGGCGTACTCCTCGCCCAGGGGCAGCCGCCAAAACTTCTCGCCGGATGTTTCGAGCGCCGCGTTGAATTTGGCGTAGGTCTCATCGTCATTCGAAAATCCACCGGCATTCGTCGATCCCAACGCCACAACGCAGGCGCCCGTCAGTGTGGCCGCGTCGATGAGGTGCGTCGCGCCCAGTTGCTTGGCGTAGGTCAGCCCATCGGCCAGCACCAGGCGGCCTTCGGCATCGGTATTGATTACGTCGATGGTCTTTCCAGACATCGCCGTCACCACGTCGCCGGGCTTGTACGCCTTGCCGTCAGGCATGTTCTCCGCCGCGCACACAATGCCGATCACCCGCACCCTGGGCTTGAGCAGCGCGATGGCGCGCATGGCGCCCAGCATGGCTGCGCCGCCGGCCATGTCGTACTTCATCAGCTCCATCTTTTCAGACGGCTTGATGGAGATGCCGCCGGTGTCGAACGTAATCCCCTTGCCTACGAGGCCGAGTACCGGGCCACCGGTGACGCCTTCCGGCTGATACCTCAGCACGATCAGCGCCGGCGGCTCTGCGGAACCTTGCGACACACTCCAGAACGCGCCCATCTTCAGTTCGTGCAGCTTCTTGGTCGAGTGAACCTCGCATTTGAGGCCCACTTCGGCGGCCATCTGCGCGGCGCGCTGACCCAGGATAGTGGGCGTCAGCTTGTTGCCCGGCTCATTCACCAGGGAGCGTGTAAAGCTCTGGCTCTCGCCTACAATCACGCCCTCGGCGAAAGCGGCTTTCACTGCGGCTTTGTCGCTGTCTGCGGGAACGGCGAGGGTGAAGGTTTGCACGCTCTGGTCTTTGCGGTCGCTGCGATAAGTGTCGGGGTCGAAATCACCAAGAAAAGCACCTTCGATGGAAGCGCGCGCGCAGGGGCCGGGCGGCAGCAGATTCGATTCCGGCAGCGCGAGGACCAACCTGCGAACACCGCGCGGCTTGGCGAAGCGTACGGCGGTTCCGGCCGCATTGCGCACGCTGCTGACGTTAACTTTGGCTTGTTTGCCGAGGCCGACGATCAGAAGCCGCGTGGCGGCCACGCCGTCCGGCGCGTGCACCAGCAGGGTTTCGTTGGCTCCGGCCTTATACTCGCCGCTCCGGAACACGGAAGCAGCGGCGGCCTTGACGGTCTTATCCGCAGTGAGCAAAAAAGGCTTCGGCCTGGCGTCGGGCTCTTTCGAGGTTTGTGCATCGGCTGCCAGCACGACCAGCAGCCCGGTGTTGATTTCGTCAAGATTGGCAAAAGACAGTTGGGTTTTCATTTTTTCCTCAGAGGTATTCTAGACCGGTCCAGCGTCTTACCGCCCCATGCGGTGCTTGCTGGCGTTCACGGCCGCCCTGGCTTCGCGGTCGGCTTCCCGGCGCTTCTCGGTCTCGCGCTTGTCCCAGTCCTGTTTTCCCTTGGCCACGGCCAATTCGCATTTCACCCGCCCGTTGCGGAAATAAAGCCGGGTGGGGATGAGCGTGTGACCCTTGATCTGCGTCTTCGACAGTAGCTTGCGAACCTCATCCCGGTGAAGCAGCAGCTTGCGGGTGCGGGTTTCGTCGTGGTTGGCCAGATTTCCGTGGGAGTAGGGACCAATATGCAAGTTCAACAGAAACGCCTCGCCGTCCTTGATGAGGCCGTAGGAGTCCTTCAGGTTGGCCTTGCCCTCGCGGATGGACTTGACCTCGGTGCCGCGCAAGGCGACACCGGCTTCGAATCTCTCCAGCAGAAAGTAATTGTGGGTGGCGAGACGGTTGTGCGCGGCATCCCGTTCGCCGCTGGCCACCGGGTCGCGGGGCCGCACCGGTTTTTTGGGGGCGGAGTCGTCATGCTGAACGATCACATGGCTGGTTTGGCGGGCCATCGGGAAGCAACCTCGAATCTTCATCCTAGCATCGACCCGACTATTCCTTCCGAGGCGCAACGAGGTCTTTTCCGCGCGGCAACGGGGCTTTGCTAAAATGGTGCATCGTTGGATGGAAAAGACCGCAAAAAGAGTTTGCGCCGGAAATCACGAGAAGTACTGCGTCATGGGCGGCCAAGGCAGCCCGCAAGGGTCTGGCCTGGAGTGCGGGCCGCCAAGGACGCCTGGGAGTTCGATGAAACGCCGCGCCTTTGTCCCAGATGCCTGCGGATGCTCTTTTCCGGGAGCCGCAATCTGGCTTTGTCTTTTGGCTGTAATGGCTCTTTGTGGCCCGTCGATTGCGCCTCTTCGCGCAGAGTCGGCCAGCTCTATGTTCAAGCACGGTGAAGCTGCCGAAGCGCGCGAAGACTACGACTCCGCCTTCGACCTTTACCAGAAAGCCCTGGTTAAGTCTCCGAGTGACCTGACCTACAAGACAGCCCTCTATCGGGTGCGGGTTTCCGCTTCAGCGGCACACATGAGCAAGGGCCGCAAGCTGATGGAGGGCGGCGACGAGCAAGGCGCGCTGGTGGAGTTTCTTCACGCCGCCGAGATCGATCCGGGCAACGAGGCCGCGCAGCAGGAGATCGCCAAGGTCCGCGAACGGCACGGCGAACAGACCGCAAAGGGCGAGACGAGCTTGCCCGAAGAATCCGCCAAACGTGAGGCAATAGACTCCATTGGAGCGCCTGTCGCTCTCAAGCCGATGTCCAGCGAGCCTTTGACACTCCACTATTCCGCGGACGCCAAGATCGTTTACCAGGCAATCGGCAAGGCGGCAGGCGTCAATATTCTGTTTGACCCGGCATACACCGCGAAGAACATCACGGTGGATTTGACCAACGAGTCTTTGCGGGATGCTCTGCGGATTGTGGGCACCATGTCCAATACTTTCTGGCGCCCGGTTACCAGCAACACAATTTTTGTGGCCGAGAACACCCCGCAAAAGCGGCGGGATCTGGACGAGTCGGCAGTACAGACGTTCTATCTGACCAACGCCTGGCAACAGAGCGACCTGACCGACGTGCAGACTGCTATTCGCAATTTGCTGACCGGGATCAAGATTTACGGTGTACCCAGCCAAAACGCCATTGTGATCCGAGGCACACCCGACGAGTTGATGCTGGCTCAGATGCTCATTAACGATCTGGACAAGGCGCGCGCCGAGGTCGTGGTCGACATCGCGGTTCTTGAAGTAAGCAAGAACTGGGAGAGAACGCTGGGCATTCAGTGGCCCAGCAGCATCGGCCTTGCATTGCAACCGCCCAGTTCGAGTTCCTCCAGTACTGGCACCACTGGCACAACGGGCACCACCGGGACCACAAACAACGGCACCTCGCCGTCACTCTACGACCTGGCTCACCTGAAGGCGACGGATTTCGCTGTGACCATCGGTTCGGCCACCGCCAACCTGCTGCTGACCGATTCGAACACCAAGATTTTGCAGAATCCGCGCATCCGGGCCACCGACGCGCAAAAAGCGACCATGAAGATCGGCGAGCGCATCCCGATCGCCACCGGGTCGTATCAGACGGGCGCGGCCACCGCTGTGGTGAGTTCGCTGGTGAACACCCAGTTCAGTTACCAGGACGTGGGCGTGAATATCGAGATGACACCGAGCGTGCATTTCGATCACGATGTGACGCTGAAGATCAAGATTGAAGTGACCTCGCAGAGCGGTTCCGTGACCATCAGCGGCGTGACCGAGCCGATCATCGCCCAAAAGGTTGTGGACCAGACCATCCGTCTGCGCGAGGGTGAGGCCAGCATCCTGGGCGGCATTCAGGACAAACAGGAAATGGTGAGCTGGAGCGGCATTCCGGGGCTGAGTTCGATTCCTATCCTCAAATACCTTTTCGGATCAAAAGATCACACCATCTCCGACGATGAGTTGGTTTTCCTGGTGGTGCCGCACATTGTTCGCACCCAGACACTGGACAGGGCCAATCTGCGCACCATCGATACCGGTTCCGGTCAGGCAGTTGAATTGCGGCATCTAGCCAGCAACACGGTCCCGGACGATGCGAATCCAGAAGGATCGAATCCGGCAGGCCAGAGTGTGTCGGATTCGAATTCTGCGCCCGCAGCTACCCCCGCAGTCGCTAAGCCGGCTGCTCCGCGACCCACCGTGGGTGTGGTCCCCGGACAAAGCGCGATGGCGGCGGCTCCGGCCGCGCTGGCGCAAATGATGGCATCGGCAGACGTCAATGGGCAGACTGCGACTAAGGCAGTCAACAAACCCCAATCCGAAGTTGCCACGGCTGCGGAGCCCCCGATGCCACCTGCGCCCGCGAGCCCGCCAAGCGTGAATCTCGTGTTTAGTCCGCCGAGCAGCGGGGTCGCCGCAGGCTCCACGTTCCTGGTTCCGGTGGTGCTGACCGGTGGAAGAGACGTAGCTTCGGTTCCCATGCAAGTGGAATATGACCCGGAAAAACTTTCCCTGGTGAATGTGACCGGAGGGGACCTGCTGAGCCGGGATAACCAGGCTGTGGCGCTGGTTCATCGCGATGACGGTCCCGGCTCCATTACCATCAATGCCGCACGCCCGCCGGGAGTGGCGGGGATCAGCGGCGCGGGCGTGGTCTGCGTGCTCAGTTTCGAGGCCAGGACAGCCGGAGAAAGCGTGGTTTCAATGAAGCGCGCCGCGGCAATCAACAGCGCGCAACAGCAGTCGAAGGCCCCGGTGTCACAGGTCACTGTTGTGGCTTATTAAGCCAAACTACGCATGAGATCAACGACGCCAATCCGGACAGGACGCAATCGGGAGCGGGGACTCACGCTCATCGAGTTGATCGTGACCGTGGCGATTCTTTCCATCCTGGCTTCGGCTGCAGTGCCGGTCACCATGTTTACGGTCAAGCGTGAAAGGGAGCACGAGCTGCGCCGCTATTTGTGGGAGATGCGCGACGCCATCGACCACTATAAAGATGCGGCCGACATGCACGCCTTTCAAACCAAGGTGGACAGCCAGAATTATCCGCCCGATCTTGAGACGTTGGTCAACGGCGTGGATGTGCAGGGCAAGAAAGTAAAGTTTCTGCGCAAGATTCCCATCGACCCGATGACCGGCAAGGCGGAGTGGGGTTTGCGCTCGATGCAGGACGATCCGACATCGGACTCCTACGGCGGGCAAAGCGTCTTCGACGTGTATTCAAAGTCCCAGGGAACTGCGCTGGATGGAACGAAATATTCGACCTGGTAGGGTGATTGCGTAGTTAGCGGAGTTAGCGGAGTTGGTGCGTGCTGGGGCGGGTAAACTCCGCTAACATGGGCGAAACGCGGCAAACACCGCTAACTCCGCCCGCAAGTAGAGTGAGGCAATAGTGCGCGGAATCAAGAAACAGGACGCAGGCTTTACGCTGGTGGAGCTGATGATCGTCATGGCCATCATCGGCATCTTGGCCATGGTCGCCGTGCCCAGCTACATCCAGGCCATCCAACATGCCAAGGAAGCCGTGCTCAAGGAAGACCTGCATACGCTGCGCGCCGCCATCGACTCCTACACCATGGATAAGCAGAAGGCTCCGCAGTCGCTGGACGACCTGATCCAGGACGGCTACCTGAAGTCCGTCCCCAACGATCCGATGACCAACAGCAACACCACCTGGGTCACCGACTCGAGCGATGCCATGCACTCGCTGGATCAGACCGACCCCGGCATCGACGACGTTCACTCCGGCTCGGATGATAAGGGCTCCGACAACCAACCGTACAATACCTGGTGAGCGCCGGGCGGATTCGAACCCGCTTTCAAGCGCGGAGGAAATCCCAGTGGCAATCATGGCTCGACGAACCCACCGCGTGTTCCTGATCTTCGCCTGCATGGCCGCTATGTGTGGCGCAGTGCCGGCACAAACGGACAAGACCATCACCGTCCGCATGGTGGACAGCCGGACCGGCCTGCTGATCGCATCCAACAATTTTCTGGTACGCGTGAATCACCTTGAGGCTGTACACGGCGATTGGGTGCGGACGAACGAGGACGGGACAGGCAACCTGACCCTCCCCGGCGACGCCACTGTGATCTCGATCCATGCCACCTATGACAGCGCCACGCAGGTCTATGTCAATTGCGACACCAACAAGGATCGCGGGTCAGCCGATCACGCAGCCAACCCGGATCGCTGGTACCCGGTTGCGACTATTCTGACTTCCGGGATGGTTGCGCCCAATGACTGCGTGGGCAAAAAAGTGCCTGAAAAGCTGCAGGTGGTTGCCAAGCCCGGAGAGTTTGTTTTCTTTGTCCGCCCGATGAACTCAATGGAGAGATTCCGGGAATAGGTACGCCTGTTGGCTAAAGGCTATCTCATAATCCGGCTTTGAAAGGGCACGGCTTTAGCCGTGCCGCAAGAAGTCGCAAATTGCATGGGCTTTAGCCCCTGAGGGACGTCGTCTGAGGGCATCGCAGGGATTATGAGATGCCTTCCAGCCTCATCACAAGACACACGCATGCGCCGCGGAGGGCATCCTTCCTTGCCGGTTGACCCCATCCCATCCGCGGCACTCGACTTCACGCTGCAGGTTGAGCTTCTGTACGCAGCTCTGATTCGCCCCGCCGACACACCCGCGGGTACGGAGCCGAGTCCAGGTGCGGAGCCGGAACCAGGCACGGAGCCGAGCCTGGGCGGAAAGTTGCTTTACGCTGGAGAGCTCGAGCCGCACGGCCGCGCGCTGCTGGTTGCGGGCAATATTGCCGGTGCAGCGTCACTTGTCGCGACCGCCAATGCTGCCGCTCGGAAGCAGGCTATTCGCGACGGAGTGGCCGACTTCCTGGTCAACTCCCTCGACGAGGCCTTGCGCATCCTCAGGAATGAGATTCGCAAACGTGAGACAGTTGCGGTTTGCATCGCCGCTGCCCCGGAGGCAGTCGAACGCGAAATGCTGGTGCGCGGAGTTTTGCCCGATCTGCTGGCGCCGCTTTCCTTTGCAGGCTCATCTTCCTCGCAGCCGTTTGAGCAGGCTGTGCACCGGATCGAGCTCTCCTCTGCGCCAAGCAGCCAGGCCCTAGTGATCTGGAGCGTGGACACTGCGCCTGCTCAATGGCTGCCAAAACTGGACGCCCTGGCCATCGAATGTCTTCAAGGAAACGCAAGTCCAGGTGCCGCCGCTGCTCGCCGATGGCTACGTCTTGCGCCGCGTTACCTAGGCAGACTCGCTGAAAAGTTTCGAGTCCTGCGTTGCCAGCCAGATACCGCGAATGAGTTCGTCTCGCGCGTGCAGAGTGCGGTCAATTGCCGGCGGATTGGTGTGGACGTGCGGATCAGCATGAATAGCGAGGAGCAAGTATTTCTATTCCAGCCATCCGAACCCGCGAATTCCGATAGCCGCGGCTGAATCGGCGACCGGCAAATTACGAGGTGCGCAAACTAGTGTGCAACCTCTCTGCCGGCCGCCTCAATGCGGCTCCAAAGTTCCTTCATCCCGCAGTCGGTTTTCGACGAGATGGGCAAGACCTCATCCAGTTCCAGGCCCTTTTTCAGGGCCAGCAAGTTGCGCGTCCGCTCGTTCCCGCTGAGCCGGTCAATCTTGGTGGCCACAACGGCGAAATCCCGCCCCGCCGCCCGCAGCCAGTCGATCAGCTGTCGGTCGCTCTGCTGCGCAGGTACGTTCGAATCAACCAGGCAAATGCACAGCTTCAGTGTCGAACGAATGGCAAGGTACGGCTCAATAAATGCCGGCCATCCCGCCGAAATAGACTTCGAAATCTTGGCGTACCCATACCCCGGCAGGTCGGCAAAAATCAGTTTCCGCTTTTGGCTGGAGTCCAGCAGCGCAAAAAAGTTGATGGCCCGGGTTCGTCCTGGCGTGGACGAGACCTTGGCCGCCTTTTCGCCTACGAGCGCATTCAGCAAGCTCGATTTGCCCACGTTTGACCGGCCCAGAAAGGCAATCTCTGGGACGTCCGGCGCTGGAAACTGCTCCGCCGCCATGGCCGAAAGTAGAAATTGTGTTGTATAGCGCATCGTTTTGGAGGGTGGGCCTAGAACTCATCGATAGAGCGAGATAGTTGGGTTAGAGGAGGAAAATGGGTACTACCTATCTCGATTTTGAGATTTGGGAGGCCGAGATAACCGTTGACCTTCAGAATACAGGAACCACCCGGAGCCACGGATTTTGAAGTCGTCTCAGTGCTGTCGCAGACGCTCGTTCCATTACTCGCCGTGTACGCGTTTTATCGCGCCTTTGCCTTCGAGTTCATCATGCCGCCGGTCAACACCACCGTTGCCTGCCGCGCAAAGCTCAGCGTCGCCGCACGATCCAACGGCAGGTTCCCGCTCACCGCCAGCTTCGCAATTCCATGCACCAGTGACCAGGCTGTCCAAGCCAGGGGTAGCGGGTCGCCGGCGGGCAGATCGCCCGATTGCTGCGCTCGAAGAATGCAGCTCATCAGCACATCGAAGGCATTCTTTCCCACCGGCTCCGGCACGCTTGCCGACGCCTGATTCCAGGGCAAATCGAACATGACCAAATCGAACATCACGAGGAAGTGGTGAGGCCAGTGCAAAGCAAAGTCCACGTAACCGCACCCGCATAGCTGCAACCGTTCGAGCGGCGTTTTCGCTTTGGCCAGCGACTTGTTCATCAGCGCTGCAAGCCTATCAAACCCCTCGCTGGCCACCGCAATCAGCAAATCATTCTTCGATGGGAAATGCCGATAGGGCGCATTGTGCGACACGCCGGCCCTGCGCGCCACCTCGCGCAGCGTGAAAGCGCGCGGGCCCACCTCGCCGATCAGGGCGACGGCTGCTTCGAGAAGCGTTTGGCGGAGATTCTCGCGATGGTAGGGCTCGGCGCTGGCCATACAACTTTCTTATCAGATTATGTTGACACAGGCAACATCTTTGTTTACTCTGATGTTGGCAGTGTCAACATCAGGGTACTACGAGAGGGAAAACAGCCCATGACGTCAGCCGGCATGACCACTTCGTACAAGCAAGCGCAGCTCAGCGATAACTGGGACGCAATCGTCATCGGCTCCGGCATTGGCGGGCTCACCACCGCAGCCCTGCTCAGCGTTCACGGTGGCAAGCGCGTGCTGGTGCTTGAGCGGCACTACGTGGCAGGCGGCTTTACACACTCGTTTCATCGCCCCGGTTACGAATGGGACGTGGGCCTGCATTACATCGGCCAGGTTCAGGACCCGCGCTCTCCGGTTCGCAAAGCCTTCGACCACATCACCAATAGCGCCGTCCAATGGACCGCAATGCCGGCTGTTTACGACCGGGCAATCATCGATGGCCGCAAATTCGATTTTGTGACCGGCATGGAGCGACTGCGCGAGGGCCTCAAGCAGGATTTCCCCAGCGAAGGCGGCGCCATCGACAAGTACATAAGCGCTGTCCGCGCCGTCAACCGTTTCGCCGGCCTTTACTATGCTGAAAAAGTCATGCCAGCGCCCGCCGCAGCCTTTGCTGGCTTGCTGCTTCGTGCGCCCTATCTGCACTGGGCGAAGCGCACAACGCTTGAGGTGCTGCGGAGCTTGACCACCAACCGCGAACTCATTGGCGTGCTCACCTCGCAGTGGGGCGACTACGGTCTGCCACCGGCACAGAGCAGCTTTGCCATCCACGCGACAATCGCGGAGCACTATTTTGCCGGCGCCAGCTATCCCACAGGCGGCGCTTCCACAATTGCCGCAGCCATCGTTCCACAGATCGAGCGCGGTGATGGAGCGGTGATCACCAGCGCAGAAGTGGCCGAAATCCTCGTGAACGGAGACACAGCGACAGGAGTGCGCATGGCCGATGGACGCGAGTTCCGCGCCGCCCTCGTCATCAGCGATGCCGGCGCAGCCAACACCTTCAGCCGCCTGCTGCCTGCGAACATATCGGCCGTCGAACCCTTGCGTACGAATCTGCGTGCGCTGCCCGCCTCTACCGCGCACCTGAGCCTCTATGTCGGCTTGAACGCGACCGCAGAGGCGCTCGGCCTCAACGGCACAAATCTCTGGATCTATCCCGGATACGATCACGACGAGAATGTAAGCCGCTTCGCCGCCGATCCGGATTCGCCCTTGCCCGTCGTCTACATTTCGTTTCCCTCCGCCAAGGACCCAGACTTCAATCGGCGACATTCCGGGAAGAGCACCATCGAAGTGATCACCATGCTGCCCTACGACGCCTTCGGCCGCTGGAGCGACAAACGCTGGAAGCACCGCGGTCCCGATTACGACCAGTCGAAGCAGCAATTCGCCCGCCGGCTTCTTCAGGAACTTGAGCGCCAGGCGCCTTCGGTCAAGGGTCACGTGGGCCACGCGGAGCTTTCAACCCCTGTCACCACGCGGCACTTCATGAATTATGAAAAGGGCGAAATCTACGGTATCGCCGCGACGCCGGCGCGTTATGCCCTGCGCACGCTGGGCGCACGCACGCCGCTTCGCAACCTCTACCTCACAGGCCAGGACGTAGCCAGCCTTGGTGTAGTAGGCGCGATGTACGGAGGGGCCATCAGCGCATCGGCTGCGTTGGGGAAAAATCTGATGGGTGCAATTTCAAAGCCGCTGCCGGGTCGAGGGCACCAATAAATGCCGACGAACCTGGTACCCAGGGTCTTGGCTTTGAGACCTGGGAGTCCAGGCTCGTTACTGCGGCGCAGGCAAACTGGTTGTAATATCCTGCGGTGGAACTGGGACCACGACGTCATGCTCATCCGACGTCAGCGCGATAGGCGGCCTTTCAAGGGCCAGCGTCAACACCTCGTCCATCTGATCCACAAAGTGGAGCTTCATCGCCTTCTTGATGTTGTCCGGCAACTCGGCAATGTCTTTCTCATTGGCGCGGGGCAGAATGATCTCGAAAATGCCGGCCCTCAATGCAGCCAGCAACTTCTCTTTGAGCCCGCCAATCGCCAGCACCTTGCCGCGCAGGGTAATTTCGCCCGTCATGGCAATGTCGCGCCGCACTGGAATCTTGGCCAGCGCGCTGGCCAGCGCCGTGGCCATGGTGATGCCGGCCGACGGCCCGTCCTTGGGAATTGCGCCCTCGGGCACATGCAGGTGCAAATCAACGTTGCGATAGAACTCGCGCGTCAGCCCCAGCGCCTGCGCCTTGCCGCGAATATAACTCAAGGCGGCCTGTGCCGACTCCTGCATCACGTCGCCCAGTTGGCCGGTGATGGTGAGCTTACCCTTGCCGTCCAACACCTGAACTTCAGTGGTCAAAATGCTGCCGCCCACTTCAGTCCACGCCAGCCCCGTGACCAGGCCCACTTCGGCTTTCTCATGCACTTCGGAATCTCGAAATTTGGCAACACCCAGAAACTCGCTGATATTAACCGCGGTCAGCTCTTCCTTGTGCTTGGCCCCGCTCTTGACCACCTTGCGGGCCACTTTGCGGCACACATTGCCGATCTCGCGTTCGAGGTTGCGGACACCGGCTTCGCGGGTATAGTAGCGAATGATTTCCAGAATCGCGTCATCGGTGAAGACAATATTCTTCTCGTTCAGGCCGGTCTGCGCGCGCTGCTTTTTCACCAGGTATTGACGCGCAATCTCCAGCTTCTCCTGCTCCGTGTAGCCCTGCAGACGCAGCACTTCCATACGGTCCTGCAGCGCAGCCGGTATGGTGTGCATCACGTTGGCCGTAGCAACAAACAGCACTTGCGACAAGTCGTAATCCACGTCGAGATAGTGGTCCTGGAAGGTAGTGTTCTGCTCCGGATCAAGAACCTCGAGCAGAGCCGACGCCGGGTCGCCGCGGAAGTCCGAAGCCATCTTATCCACTTCGTCGAGCAGGAAGACAGGGTTCTTGGTTCCAGCCCGCTTCATGTGCTGGATGATCTGCCCCGGCAGCGCGCCGATATAGGTGCGCCGATGGCCGCGAATCTCTGCCTCGTCGCGAACTCCACCGAGCGATAGCCGCACAAACTTGCGGCCTGTGGCCTTGGCGATGGACATGCCCAGCGACGTTTTGCCCACGCCCGGAGGTCCGGCGAAACAGAGAATCGAGCCCTTTGGATTTTTGACAAGTTGCCGCACCGCGAGAAATTCGAGAATGCGCTCCTTGATCTTCTCCAGGCCATAATGATCTGTATTCAGGACCTTCTCCGCGTGGTCGATCGAGCGCGTCTCTTTGGAGCGCTTCTTCCACGGCACGGCCAACAGCCAGTCAATGTAATTGCGGCTCACGGTGGACTCGGCCGACATGGGTGGCATGGCTTCGAGCTTCTTGAGCTCCTGAATGGCCTTGTCCAGCACATCCTTGGGCATTCCGGCGGCTTCAATCTTCTTGCGCAGCTCGTCGAACTCACTCTTCTCGCCGCGGCCCAATTCCTTCTGGATGGCCTTGATCTTCTCATTGAGGTAATACTCTTTCTGCGCCCGCTCCATCTGCCGCTTTACCCGCGACTGAATGTTGCGGTCCAGATCGAGCTTCTCAATTTCAATATCGAGCACATCGGCGATGCGCGCCAAACGGGCCGCCGGGTCGAAGATGGCCAGCAGTTCCTGCTTCTCTTCTATGCCCAGTTGCAGGTTGGCGGCAATGGTGTCGCTCAGCTTCGCCGGCTCGTCCATGCGCACGGTGGCAATGATGGTCTCGTAATTGAGCGACTGCTGCAGCTTGACGTATTGTTCGAAGAGCCCGGTCACGCGCGTCATGAGCTGCTCAACGGCGGAGGTCATCTCAAACTGCGATTTGCCCACCCGCACGGTGGCCACAAAGAACCCGTCGCGGTCGTTCACCTCGATGGACTTGGCCCGCTCCACGCCCTCCACCAGCACCTTGATGTTGCCGTCAGGCATCTTGACGCTCTGCACGATGTTGCAGATGGACCCAACCTGATAAATATCCTTGGCCTTGGGTTCGTCGATCGAGGCATCGTGCTGCGTGGCTAGAAATATCTTTCGGTCGCCGGTGAGCGCCTCTTCAAGGGCCCGCACGCTGGACTCGCGGCCCACCACGAAGGGCGTCATCATGTAAGGAAAAATCACCATGTCCCGGATCGGCATCATGGGCAGCTTGCGCGGCTCGTTCTTCTCGCGGGATATGGTCATAGTGTCCCCTAAGACGTTAGATGCACAAAATGAGACTTTGGAGCGGGGTCAGGTGCGCAATTCCTATTGTGATTGTAAATCAAGGGCTGCGCAGGTCTTTGAAGCACACCTGCCTCCGAATAAAGATAGGCCCAATAGGGCACGGCCTTTCCCCTCCCTGGAAAGCTTCCTCCTGTTGAAGGTGCGGCTGCTTACGAATACCGCCCAATCCGGGTCTGGCCCTCCTACATCGCCTCGGGGCTTTCAATCCCAAGCCAACTTAGCACCGCAATTAACTCCCGGAGCGCCGCCGCCGCGGTTGCCAACAGGAAAGTTTTCCGCGCCGGGTCTTCTTCGGTAAGGATGTGGTGCTTGTGGTAGAAGTTATTGAATTCCTGCGCTAACTGGAAGGCATGCTTGGCAAGATGCGCGGGCTCCGACGTGGCAATGCATTGGTCCAGCACCAGAGTTCGGCGCCCTGCCCGCAGCCATAATGCCCAGATGTCTTCGGCGCCCTCGCCGTTGAGATAGCTTGAAGCGTCAAATCCAGCTAACCCGGCTAACGCGAGGTCAGCAGCTATTCCCGCTTTGCGAAATATATTCCGTGCGCGCACGACGGCGTACTGAATGTATGGCCCCGTCTCGCCCTCCGGCGATAGAGCGCTCTCCTGATCGAAAGCGATTACAGAGTTCCTTGTGTACTTCAACATGAAGTAGCGAATGGCTCCATATGCGATCTGTCTTGCGACTTTATTGCGATGCTTCTTCTCCCAATCCGGGTGACGCGCAAGAATTTCCTCATTAGCGGCCAAGATCATGAGATCCATAAGATCGTCGGCCTTCACGCCGAATCCTTTGCGTCCGCTGATCTCAATGTAGGGCCGAGCGAAATCCTCCGCGGATACGACATAGCCCAAATCCTTTGCGTAACCGGGCGTTAGCGCGACCATTCCATAACTGAAGTGTGTGAAGCGATCAGCCTGGTCGGTATAGCCCATTCCGCGAAGCGCCTGAATCACATTGGCCTGCGGGTCGCTCTGGCGAGCATCGATCACATTGTAGATTGCTTGCGCTCCACCGAATTGCGGGTGCGGCTGAACGCCATGCTCGGCAGAAATCCAGCACTCGAGATCTGGGTAACGGAAGAACGGCTTGTAGCCAAAGTCCTTGCCCAACAGACCAAACTTCCATAGGTGATACGCGATATCCTTGCCTACGTAGGTCACCGTACCGTTGGAGCGGACAATTACTTTTGCGTCTTCGTTTACTTCGCCCTCAATTCTCTCGGCCCCAGGCTTGCCCTCCGAAGCGGGCCGTGTCATTACCCAGCAGCCCTTGTTCTTGCCTTCGGTCTCAAAATAAAGCACGCCAGTCTGCTTCAATTGCTCAAAGGCTGCATCCCAGAATTTGAGACGCAGGATCTCACTCTCGCGCGGCAGAAAGTCGTATTCAATATCGAGGCGCAACATTGTTTCAAGATGCCGCCTGAGAACTGCTGTTGAGATCAGTTCCGCAATTTCAGATGTCTCATTGCCACCGCGTTCAATCTCGTGGAGCGTGGCGTACCGAATCCGCTTTCTCCCCGCAGAAATTGTCTCAAGACCATCCTGCATGTTCACTCTGTGCATCGCACTGAGGTAAACATCTTTGCGCTGCTTCACACTAAGGTTTTTGAGAATTGAACGACCCGCAATTCGCGCGTCCTCGGCTTTACTCGGCCATTGTTCGGCCGCGATCATCACCCTGAGTTCAGCAAGCTTTCGCTTTAATGACAGCGCGTCGGCGTCCCCAAACCAATTAGAGGTCCGAGCATATACATCCCAAAGGTAGTAATCCAATTTACCTTTGTATATTTCGCAGTCTTTGAGGATGGCCAGCTCAATATTCTTTCTTCTGGCATTTTTCGAATTTCCCCCGCTCTCGCAGTAGCGTGAGAACATCTCCAAGAGAAACCGGACATCGCGCAGGCGCATTTTCTTGATGTGCATTAACCCCACCACGACATCGGCCACCTGCACGCCGGTGTTGTCGATGTAGTTCTGCACGTCGACTTTTTGTCCCGCGGCGCGCAACAGGCGGACGAAGGTGTCGCCGAGGATTGCATTGCGCAGATGTCCAATGTGCGCGGCTTTGTTAGGATTGATGCTGGTGTGCTCGACCAAAGAGTGAATGCCGGACGGAGCCAGTGGCCCTATTCCGGTTGCTGCGATCATGCGCACACCGGCAGTGCGATCGAGCCGCGCATTGATGTAACCGGCGCCTGCAACCTCGAAACTCGCGAAGCCGGCAATCCCTTCTGGCCGGCTGAGCGCAGCCACAATCTCCTGCGCGATGACCTTGGGTGCCTTGCGCAGCTTGCGCGCCAGTTCGAACGCAATCGGCGTCGATAACTCGCCGAACTTCAGTTCCGGCGGAATCTCAAGCGGAATTGCCTCCAACTCAAGGTCGTACTTCTCCTTCAAAACCGCGCTCAAGCGCGCGCCGAGCCTCTTCTGCAGTTCCAAATACACGTCGATATGCCTCAGAAAACCTTGATTTTCAAGGCCGATTCTACCACTGCGGTACAGGGTACCTTGTTCTCCGGAGCTCATAACAATGCCGTAAGATAATAAGGAGATTGCCTCCTGGCCTATCGCTTGCATTTCGAGCGTGGAGAGAAGGCGCACCCGCCCATGACGAACGATCCCAGCGCTGCACGCTTTTATCTCACCACGCCGATCTACTACGTGAATGCGCGGCCACACCTGGGGCACGCCTACTCGACAATTGTTTGCGACGCCATTGCGCGACGGAAGCGGGCGTTGGGAATCGACACCTGGTTTCTGACCGGCACCGATGAGCATGGGCAAAAAATCGAGCGGTCGGCAGCGCTGGCAGGGCGCACGCCGGCGGAGTTTGCCACCGCCATCTCTGCCGAATTCCGCGGCCTGTGGGACCAACTCGGGCTGACCTACGACGACTTCATCCGCACCACCGAAGACCGCCACAAGCGCGGCGTGCAGCACCTGTTTGCCACTCTTCGCAAGCGTGGCTTCATCTACAAGGGCTATTACACAGGCCAGTATTGCGTCTCCGACGAGGCCTATGTGGATGGGCCTCCCGGCACCCCGTGCCCCGACTGCGGCCGCATAACTGAGACGGTGAGCGAAGAGAATTACTTCTTCAAGCTTTCGGCCTTCGAGCGCACGCTGCTGGAGTTTTACGAGACCAACCCAGGCTTCATGGGACCAGAGTCGACGCGGCGCGAAGTCATTTCATTTGTGCGCTCCGGCTTGAAAGATCTCTCCGTCAGCCGGACGAGTTTCTCCTGGGGAATTCCAGTTCCCGGCGACGAAAAGCACGTTATTTACGTCTGGCTCGACGCGCTGGCGAACTACATTACCGCCCTCGGCTATGGGTCTGACGATGTGGCCGACAAGGCGCGCTTCGAAAAATTCTGGCCGGCGGACATGCATCTGATTGGAAAGGAGATCAGCCGCTTCCATTGCGTCTACTGGCCGGCTTTCCTGATGGCCGCGGGCATTGCCCCGCCGCGCTCGGTGCAGGCCAACGGCTGGCTTCTATTCGACCGGGGCAAGATGTCCAAATCGCGCGGCAACATTGTCCGCGCAGAGACCGTGCAGGCGGTGCTAGGCGCCGATGCTCTTCGGTACTTCTTACTGCGCGAGATCCCCTTCGGCCAGGACGGGAGCTTCAGCTTCGACGCCCTGGTGCAGCGCTACAACGGCGACCTGGCCAACGGCTACGGCAACCTGGTGAGCCGCGTGGTCAACATGGTGCATAAGTACTTTGGCGGTGTTGTGCCGGAATTCGGCGCGGAGACGCCTGCCGAGGCTGCTCTGCGCATTTCTGCCGCCAACGCCATCGCTGCATTTGGCCCTGCATTCGACGAATTGAATTTCTCAGAAGCCCTGAAGAGCCTATGGGCCCTGGTTGCTGAAACCGACGGCTACCTGACCTCCAACGCGCCGTGGAAGCGGCCTGAGGGCCGTTCTGAGGCCAACCAAGCTGCGCTTCAGGCCCGCGTGCTGGCAACGGCGGCCGAGGCGATCCGAATCATTACGGCTCTGGTCTATCCCATCCTGCCTGACTCCGCCGCTAAAGTTTGGCGCCAGCTCGGCCAGGGCGAAATTGCCGATGCCGCAAAGAATGCATTTCTCACCAACCTCGCTTGGGGCGGGTTGAAGCCGGGAACCCAGTTTGGCGAGCCCGCACCGCTGTTTCCCCGCGCCGAAAAGGACGCAGTCGAACGTATGCAAAATCTTGAAGACGAAAACAATCGCACCGTCATTGAGGCCGCTACCAGCGGTGGGGCGGACGGAGACTCCGCCGCCACAACAACCACGGCTGCCTCTTCGGCTCCGGAAGCGCCTGCATCCGCGCTCGCAATCACCCCCGATCCCGCGCCGCCGACGCCCACTGTTGCGCCTGCTCCTACTGTCGCGACGGTTCCTGTCGCCGAACCGGCTGCCGCGCGGGCCTCTCAGTCCGCGCAGCACCCATCCGCGGCGCCTTTGTTGTCTTCCGATCTGCCATCCGCCTCACAGCAGGTGATCACCATCGACGATTTTGCCAAGGTCGATCTGCGCGTGGCCCAGATTCTCGTGGCCGAGCGCGTGCCCAAGGCCGACAAACTTCTCCGCCTAGAAGTCGATCTGGGCTACGAAAAGCGCCAGATCCTTGCCGGCATCGCCCAGTTTTATGAGCCTGAAAAACTCGTGGGCCGAAAGATTGTTATAGTGGCCAACCTCGCCCCCCGCAAGATGCGTGGCCTTGAATCGAACGGCATGTTGCTGGCCGCATCGCTTCCCGATGGGGCGCCCGTGCTGGCGGGCTTCCTGGAAGACGTTCCGCTGGGGGCGCGGCTGAAGTAGCTGTAGACATCGTCGCTGCGTTGTCCGTTTCAAAGTCCCGCAGAGCTTCTGCAACGAATCCGCCGGAGGCCCTCATTGCTGATCGATTCCCACGCGCACCTGGACAGCGAGCGCTACAACGAAGACCGCGCCGCGATGCTGGCTCGCGCCAGGGAGGCCGGGGTGGGAGCGGTGCTGGCCATCGGCATCGGCGAGCATGCGTCGGGCATGGACTGTGGGCTGCGAATCTGCCGTCAGTTCAATGGCCAGTCCGGACAGGGAGCCAGATTTCCCCGCCTCTACGCCAGCGCTGGTGTGTATCCGCACAATACCGCCGAAGTCGACGACACGATTCTTGCTCAGCTCGACAGCCTTCTGGCCGAGCCCGAAGTGATTGCCTGCGGCGAAATCGGCCTCGATTACTACCACGAAGGCGCTCCGCACACGGTGCAGCGGGAGGGCCTCGTCAAGCAACTCGCAATCGCCGCCGCCCGCAAGCGGCCCATCGTCATCCACTGCCGCGCGACGAAAGACGGGGCAAACGGCATAACGGACGCCTGGGACAATCTGTTCGAGATCCTTGAAATTCACTGGCGCTCAACCGGCCTGGGCGGCGTGATGCACTGCTTTGGAGGCGGCTGGGTCCAGGCCCGTCGATCGCTCGAAATGGGATTCCTGGTCTCTTTTGCCGGGAATCTCACCTATCCCAAGGCCCAGACCCTGCAGGATGTTGCCTCCAAAATCCCACTGGATGGGATTCTGGTTGAAACAGATGCCCCCTGGCTGGCCCCTGCTCCGGACCGCGGCAAGCGCAATGAACCCGCATGGGTTACCCGCACCGCCCACGTGCTGGCCGGTTTGAAGGTCGTTTCAGACGAAGAAATAGCCTCAGCCACCACAAAAAACTTTGCCCGGCTGTTTGGCCTTGGGGAAGACGTGGGAAACTGATAGAGTTGCAGCGGCGCGACCTGCCGTCGATTTTCGCGGGCCTGTCCCCGGCCCAAGCACGAAGGAAAGCAGACTCATGGCCCAGGAGAACTCGTTTGACATCGTCAGCAAGGTGGACATTCAGGAGGTCCGCAATGCCATCGATCAGGCGCTCAAGGAGATTCGCCAACGCTTTGATTTGAAGGATTCGCGCTCCGAAATCACGTTGGTGGAATCCGATAAGGAGATTCAACTGGCCTCGGCCGGGGAGTACAAGCTCGAAGCCGTCAAGGAAATCCTGGGGCAGAAGCTGGTGAAGCGCGGCGTGTCACTGAAGAATTTGACGTATGAAAAACTGGAGCAGGCTGCCGGGCAGAGCGTTCGCCAGAAGATCAAGCTGCAGCAGGGCATCCCCATTGAAAAGGCCAAGGAGATCGTTCGCCTGGTCAAGGACTCAAAAAAGAAAGCCCAGGCCAGCATCCAAGGCGATACAGTCAGAGTATCCAGTAAAGATCGCGACGAGTTGCAAGCCATTATTGCATTGTTGCGGGGCAAAGATCTGGGCGTGGATTTGCAGTTTACCAACTACCGCACCAACTGAGCGGAAGCCTATTGACGCGGCGGGGGTTTGATAAGCAGGTTGTGCATCGGCGGCAATGGCCGCGAAGGAACCTGAGCAGAACGAGAACCGGAGAACTTTGAGCACACTGGCGATAGCGACGGCGAGAGAAGTTTTCGATCTGCTGCGGGACGACCTCGTAGCGATTGAGCAGGAGTTGGGCCGCGACGCCGCCTCCGGCGTAAGCACCATCACGGAGATCGCAGAATACCTGCGCGAAGGCGGCGGCAAGCGCATTCGCCCTTCGCTGCTGCTGCTGTCTGCCCACATGCTCGGTTACTCGGGCCACGGCGCCGTTCGCCTGGGCGCGGTGGTTGAAATGGTGCACACCGCAACCCTGGTTCACGACGACATTATCGACGGCGCCGACACCAGGCGTGGCCGGCCTTCGGCGAATACCACCTGGGGCAACGAGAAATGCGTCCTGGCCGGCGATTGGCTCTACATGCAGGCCTTCAAGGTGGCGCTGGAAGAGAAGAACCTGCGTGTACTCGACCTGCTCATCGGCCTTACCCAACAGATGGTTGAGGGAGAGTTGCTGCAGATTCAAAAGCTGGGCAAGGCCGTCTCCGAGGCCGAGTACTATGACCTCATCTTCCGCAAGACCGCCTGCCTGTTTGCCGTCTCCGTGCGCCTCGGCGCGGTGCTGGCCGGGGCCACCGAAGCTGAAGAGACGAGCCTGGCCACGTATGGCCGCGCTGTTGGCCTGGCTTTTCAAATCGTTGACGACGTGCTGGACCTCACCGCCACAGAAGAGGTGCTGGGCAAGCCGGTGGCCAGCGACCTGCGCGAAGGCAAAGCGACGCTGGCGGTAATCCATTCGTTTGACCATGGCATTGCCAGGGATCGGCAAACGATTCAGCGTGTTCTGGACGACCGCTGCTTTGAGAACGTGAGCCGCCAGCAGATCAAGGATATTCTCGCCCGCAACGGCTCGGTCGAGTACGCGATGGCGGTCGCCGATCGCTACGCCGAGCAGGGCCGCAAGGCGCTGGCCCACTTCCCCGACTCCGAATTCAAGCGCGCCCTGCTCTGGGTGCCTGATTTTGTTGTAGCGCGCGATAAGTAGTCCCCTCAGGGAGCGACGAGATTTCCATGCAGGATCTGTGGACCAAGGTAGACAACTACTTCGGCGATCTGCTCACCCCCGCAGACGAAAAGCTTGACGCCGCACTTCTGGCGAACGAACAGGCCGGCCTTCCGGCGATTGACATCACCAGGCTTCAGGGTAAGTTCCTTGAGTTCCTGGTGTGCATATCGGGCGCGCGACGTGTGCTGGAGATCGGAACGCTGGGCGGCTACAGCACCATCTGGCTGGCCCGCGCGCTGCCTGAAGGTGGCCGCATCGTGTCCCTGGAGCTTGACCCGCATCACGCCGAGGTCGCGCGCGCCAATCTGCGGAACGTCGGCGTCCTTGATCGCGTTGAACTGATTGTTGGACCGGCTCTCGACACGCTCCCGCTGCTCGAGAAAACTGCCGCGCCCTTCGATCTCATCTTCATCGACGCCGACAAGCAGAGCTATCCGCAGTACCTCCATTGGGCCTTGAAGCTGTCGCGCCCCGGAACGGTCATCGTTGCGGACAATGTTGTGCGCGAAGGCAAGGTCGTTGAGCCGGATTGCGACGACCCAAATGTGCAGGGCGTTCAGCGCTTCACGGAGTTACTGGCCGCAGAACCCCGGTTGAGCGCAACCGTCCTTCAGACAGTCGGAACCAAGGGATACGACGGCTTTGCGCTGGCTGTTGTGCTGAGTTGAAGAAACCGGCCTCGGCCACAATCGCCTACTCCGCCATCATTGCCCGCAGCGCCGCTGCATGTTCCACAGGCAGCGGCTTCTTAATCAGCTGGTCGTCGCACACCACGTGCACAGTCTCGCCCTCGGCCAGTAGTTTCGGTTCTTCGCCCTGTGCGCCTTTGCGCAGAATGCGGTAGGCAAACTTGATCACCGATCCGCGCAGCAGCGAAGGCCAGGTCTCAATCACAATCTGATCGTCATAGCGAGCGGGCGACTTATAACGGCAACTGGCCTCGATCACCGGCAGAATACACTGGTGGTCCTTCTCCAACTGGCTGTATGCGAGGCCCAGGGAGCGCAATAGCTCCACGCGCCCAATCTCAAACCACACCAGATAGTTGGCATAGTACACAATGCCCATCTGGTCGGTTTCGGCATAACGCACCCTGACTTCGGTGATGACTGGCATGACAGAGGCTCCACATGAATACTAAATGTCTGGTGCGGCGAGCCTCTGCGACAACAGGGTGGATCGGTAGTCGCCCAGCCCTCAAACACGAGACCTCCTTCGACAAGCTCAGGGCAGGCTTTCGGCAAACTCAGGGCAGGCACTGGAGCACCCACAGTTTGAGGTTGTCCTACAAGATCAAGGGGTCGCGATACTAGTTGATGGAAGGCGGCAGCATGAGGGGTTTTCTCGGGCCGAGTTCTTCGCGCACCAGCGTCAAACCCAGAATGCAGCGCTCGAAGCGGTCTGACAGCCGCGCAAACAGCGGCGCCTCCTGCTCGTACTCGAAGAGGTTGAACTGGCTGACAATGAAATAGCTCTCCTTGCCCGCGTGGATGAGTTCGCCGAGCGAGGGCTGATGGCGGCGCTGGCGGCGGTCAGAGGCCATGGCCTCGGGGTACATGCCGGCCACGAACAGAGCGTAGTCGCCGATGTGTTTGCGAAGAGCGCGTTCCGCATCGAAGGAAGGCGCGGTGCCGTGGACTGGATCAGAGGCGTTGATCATCTCCGTCAACTCTTCGATGGGGCGGCCGACTTCGTCGCGCACTTTGTAGAGATTGTCGGCCTCGGAAAACTCGCAGAGCAGATGGGCGACGTAGGCGGTGACGTCGGGATCGTTGAGTCCCAGCTTGCCCTCATAACTATTGCGGACTGCCTGCTGGAAGAACGGTTCGAGTGGATGAGCCTGCACACACACCTCCCATGCGCTGCGCGCGAGCAGCCGGTCTGCTGCTGAGGCATTGGCCGGTTGCTTGATTGCGCAGAGCCGGGGATGCCAGCCAGTGCCTGTATGAATTGCTTTGACACATACCATATCGGATAAGTTGTCAATTTTGAGCAGGGAAAGGCAAAGTATTTAGCAGAGTGGCATCTTGATTGCAAACGGAGCTGACGGCCTGAAGCACAAATGGGCAGCGGCCTGAACACAAAAGGCAGCCACGATGGGCTGCCCTTCTGCGTTCGTTCACGCGTTGCGATCAGACGGTTGCGGGAGTGCGGGACTCGAGTTCGGCAAGTCGCTTGGCCAGCAGTGATTCAAGCTTAACAAGCGCAGCGGAAAAGCCTTCAATGCCTTCCTTGAGCTTATCGGTGGCCATGCGGTCGGTGGCGTGCATGGCCTCGAAGATGTCCTTATCCATGGGAATCTTTCCGATGGACATGGATTTGGCAGCCTCGGGGTCGAGCTTGCGCGGCAGGTCAGCCTCGGTGGCTTCAAGCTCGGCCAGCAGTTGCGGGGAGATGGTGAGCAGGTCGCTGCCGGCCAGTTCAGTGATTTCACCAACGTTGCGGAAGCTGGCGCCCATGACAACCGTCTTGTAGCCGAAATGCTTGAGGTAGTTGTAAATCTTTGTGACGGACTGCACGCCGGGGTCGTCGGGGCCATGGTAATCCTTGCCGGTGTCTTTCTTGTACCAGTCAAGGATGCGGCCAACGAAAGGCGAAATGAGGGTGACGCCGGCCTCGGCACAGGCGATGGCCTGATGCAATCCGAAGAGCAGTGTCAGGTTGCAGTGGATGCCTTCTTTCTCCAGCACTTCCGCGGCGCGGATACCTTCCCACGTGGAAGCGATCTTGACGAGGATGCGATTGCGGCCGATGCCCGCGTGGTCGTATTGAGCAATGATGGTGCGGGCTTGAGCGATGGTAGCCGCAGTGTCGTACGAGAGGCGCGCGTCGACTTCAGTGGAGACGCGACCGGGGACGATGGCCAGGATCTTCTTGCCGAAGGCGATAGCCAGGCGCTGGAAGGCAAGGTTGGCGACGGCGTGGTCGGTTGCGCCCTCGCCGAGTTCGTCGCGGGCTCCAACGAGCACTTCGTCGACGATGGGCTGGTACTGCGGCAACTGCGCGGCGGCGGTGATGAGTGACGGATTAGTGGTGGCGTCCTGGGGGCGGAATTGCTCCATGGCTTCGATGTCGCCAGTGTCGGCAACCACCACCGTGTACTGGCGCAACTGTTCAAGCAGGTTCTGCGGCATGATTTCCTCCTTGGGGAAGGGCGATCCAAATTCGCTGTAGGGATCGAGAGCGTTCGGCTCCAGTGTACAGCCATTTCAGATGCGGATGATGAACGGGAGATGCAATTGGAGCATTTGCAAGGTCTAAACATTGTCAGGTTGGAACGTGTTCGCGAGTACACCGAGTCCTGGAATTGAGACCTCGAAGCGACCTCCAGCCTTGAGCGGACCTGCTCCTGAGGGCGTTCCTGTAAGGATAAGGTCTCCGGGCTCAAGCGTAATGGATGCTGTAATATAGCGGAGCAAGATTGGGATTGGGAAGATGAAGTCGAGGGTTGACCTCCGCGTGCGGAGTTCGCTCTTGACGTGTGCTTCGACGGCCATAAACTGAATATGTAAGATGGAGTGACAAGGATCTTCCCCATGCCGACAATTGCAGCACCACCTTCAACAACGATTCTGAATTCGCCGAACCGCCTGGCCCTCAGCCTTCTGGCGCCCGGAACTGTGCAGTCCGAAATTCGCGCCATGTCTACCGCCTGCGAACAGATGGGTGGTATCAACCTGGCCCAGGGAGTGTGCGACACTCCTGTGCCTGCAGTAGTTCAGGAAGCAGCGATCCAGGCGATCCACGACGGCCATAACATCTACACGCGGATGGACGGCATCGCACGGTTGCGCAATGCCATCGCCGCCAAGCAGCAGCGCGATTATTCCCTGACGTACGATCCGGAGACTGAAGTGCTTGTTGCCTGCGGCGCCACCGCCGGCCTGCACGCCGCCGCCATGGCTCTGCTCAATCCCGGCGACGACGTTCTGCTCTTCGAGCCTTTCTACGGCTACCACGTGTCAACGCTCAAATCGATGCGCGTGAATCCCGTGCTCGTGCCGCTTGCCGAGCCGGACTGGGTCCTCGACACCGACGTGCTCAAGAAATCCGTCACTGCGCGGACGCGAGCCGTCATTCTCAACACCCCATCCAATCCCGGTGGCAAAGTCTTCACTCTGGCCGAAATCGACGCTATCGCGCAAGTCTGCCGGCAGCACGACCTGTTCCTGATTACCGATGAAATTTACGAGTACTTTGTTTACGACGGCCTGCGCCACATCTCTGCCGCCACGCTGCCCGGCATGAGGGAGCGGACGGTCGTCATCTCCGGTTTCTCAAAGACTTTCAGTGTTACCGGCTGGCGGCTCGGTTATGTTACAGCCGATAAGAAGTGGATGGGTGCCATGAGTTACTTCCACGACCTGACTTATGTCTGCGCGCCTTCCGCCTTCCAGCACGGCGCCGCCGCCGGCCTGGAGCATCTTCCGCCCACCTTCTACACCCAGTTAGCCGCCGATCATCAAGACAAGCGCAGGCGCATGTTATCCGCACTTACCGCGGCGGGACTAACTCCCACCACCCCTGCAGGCGCTTACTATGTGCTGGCCGACGCTACAAGACTCCCCGGCAATACCAGCGCAGAGAAGGCTCGTCACTTACTGGCAGTTACAGGTGTAGCTTCTGTAGCTGGCTCAGCGTTCTTCCGTCCCGGCCGGGGCGAAAATCTGTTGCGTTTCTGCTTTGCCAAGAAAGACCACGACCTGGACGAAGCCTGCGCGCGGCTGCGCAAACTGTAAATCCGCAAAGAGTCGTGGCGCGGCCAGCGACGATTTGAAATGGAGACTCAAGATGAGACAAGCACGCTTGGTACGTCGCCCACTACGCACATCCGGCCTGGTCAGCGCGTGCGTTCTGTTTGGATTTCTATGCATGGCCGGCGTGCCAACGCTGCGCGCACAAGACCCATTGGACGGCGTTTGGCAAGGGTATGACGGCGAGTGGCGCCATGTGTCAGCGCAATTGATTGCTCTTGCCGAAGCAACTCCGGAAGACAGGTTTGCCTGGCGTCCGGCGCCGGGAGTCCGCTCCACCAGCGAAGTCTACATGCATATCGTGGATGCCAACTTCTATCTTCTCAGCATCACCGGACCCAAGATGCCGGACGATCTGAAGGAGGATGCAGCGAAGACCGTTACCTCGAAAGCAGACGTCATCCGCTGGCTCAAGCGCTCGCTTGAGGCTGTCAAGCAGGCGCATCTGAAGGAGACTCCCAAGGACCTCACCCGCAAAGTGCATGTCGAAGATAGAGACTCCACGGTGGACTGGATGTATCTGCGCATCATCGTCCACGCCAACGAGCACATGGGGCAACTGGTAGCCTATGCCCGTATGACCGGTGTCGTCCCGCCGTGGTCAGCCAAGACTCCCTGAGAATCGCCCTAACGCATCCCCTAACGCGGCCCCTAACGCATAACAGACCAGATCACCACGTTCACTCCTACCATCAACACTGCTGATGCCGGGATCAGCAGCAGCGCTCTCTTCAGGCGCGCGGGGTCGTCGCCGGCGATGGCGCCGATTATGCGCGAGCTGACGGCGAGGCCGGTCCATCCGCAGGTGATGACAAAGCCGATGGCGGTGCCGCTCATGCGGGGAAAGGCATTGCCGACCATGGCCAAAGTGGTGGGGAATACCGGCGCCATGGAAAGGCCGGCGATGAAGACCAGCACTGCCGCGGCTGTGGGGTTGCTGGTGCGGAGCATGAGGAATGTGGTGACGGCCATGGCGATTGAGGCTGCCATTGTGACGGTGACGGCGGGCACGTGGATGAGGATGGGAGATACGCCTACGCGGCCGACGAGCAGTCCGAGGGCAAAGCCCAGCGAGAGGATATTGAGCGCGCGGGATTCCGGAATGCCCTGGGCGATGAGGTGGCGCGGCAGCCAGTTCCACACGCCCACCTCGCAGCTTACGTAGAGGAACAGGAAGAATCCCAGCAGGAACAGCGGCGGCCGCCCCAGGACGGACCCCGCGTCGGCCAGAACAAAGCCACCGGCTCCAGAGGGACCGGGCATTTTTGCGATGACCTGAATCATCAGCGCAACCACGGTGAGCGACGCGACCGTATAGCAGAGCCGGACCCAGTTCCGCTTGAAAAGATTCGCGGAAATGAAAGGCGTGGTCAGCCCGCCAAGGCCGAAGAAAAGATTCAGAAGATTCAGCGCCGTGGCGCGATGCGCCGGGTCTACGCCGCCGCTCACCAGTGCATTGGCGCCGGTGACCGCGATGCCGCCGCCTACTCCGAGCAAGAACAGCAGAATCACAATGCTGCGGAAGCCTCTTGACTGCGGCAGCCAGAAGAGGGAAATTACGATCAATGCCAGGCCAAGAATGAGGCCTGCCTTGTCGCCTTCGGTGTCAAGAAGCGGGCCCACTCCGACCGACGCAATGATCAGTCCCAGCGCCTGCGAGAATGCAATGGTCCCGTTCTGAGTGGGGGTCAGGCGGAAACGATCGGACAGGTCAGGCAGGATGGTGCCCAACATGGCGGCAATCAATCCATAGACGAAAATGGCCACGATGGCTGCGAATATCAGCACGCGGATAACTTCCTTTCAATTGCAGGGTCAAGTGTACGCAAAGCTCAATCCAAGGGGAATTACAATTCAATCTGGATTCGGGAGAATTGTACTGCCCAGCACTCGCAGATGACCAAAGCGGCTGGTTCCAAACCTAACGAGCCTGAATCAGGGAGCCCAGCACAGCGATGGAAAATTTATGGAACGACATCAAGCACGCGTTGCACATGTTCATCAAGAATCCCGGATTCACCATCGCGGCCATTGCCGCTCTGGCGCTGGGCATTGGCGCTAACACCGCCATTTTTTCTGTAGTGAATACGGTTCTGCTCAAGCCGCTCACCTATCCCGATGCCGATCGCATGGTCGATTTTCCGGCGCAGGTGTCCGGCCTTGCCAATAGTCTTCACAGCATCCCGGAGTTTCACTTCTTTGAGCGGCAAACGAAAATATTTAAAGAGGTCGTGGCATACGACAACGCGGGCCCCGGCTTTAACCTTACCGGCGGTCGTCCGGAGCAAGTCCACGGGATTCACGTTACGGAGGGCTACTTCCGCGTGTATGGTGCGCCCGTCATGCTGGGACGGGCATTCACGCCGCTGGAGGACTCGCCCCACGGCGGCAAGGTAGTGGTATTAAGCTACGGCCTGTGGCAGCGCAGGTTCGGCGGCAACCCGTCCGTTGTGGGGAAATCAATCTCTCTGGGCAATGAGCCGTACACCATCGTCGGCGTGATCGGAAAGGATTTCGTGGCCGAACCGCAGGCTGACCTCTGGCTGCCATTTCAGTTTGAGCCGGCCAGCACCGACCAGAACCTCTTCTTTGAGGTGACCGGACTGCTGCAGCCGGGCGTCACGGTGGCGCAGGCCAACGCCCAATTGCTGGTGGCAAGCCCGGAGTACCACCATGAGTTCCCGGACACAGATTGGCGAGGGAAGTTTACGGTTGGACCATTGCGCGACAGAATCATCGGCGACGCGCGCAATTCACTGCTGATGATGCTGGGCGCGGTAGGACTGGTGCTGCTGATCGCCTGCGCCAATGTCGCCAATCTGCTGCTGGTGCGCGCCGCGGTCCGCAAACGCGAGTTCGCTATCCGCTCGGCGCTCGGAGCCGGCCGCGCGCGCATCGTGCGCCAGTTGCTGACTGAAAGCGTGTTGCTCTCCCTGGCCGGCGGCATTCTCGGCATGGCTCTCGGCTTTGCCGGAGTGCGAGCATTGCTGGCGGTGAGTCCCGCCGGCCTGCCTCGAATCGGCGAGGACGGCTCTGCCATCGGCATGGATTGGCGCGTCCTCGGCTTCACACTTGCAGTTTCGCTGCTCACGGGCATTCTCTTTGGACTCTTTCCAGCCTTCACCGCATCTCGCACCGACCTGAACTCGACCTTGAAGGAAAGCAGCAGCCGCTCCGGCACAGGCTTCCGCCAGAGCAAAGCCCGATCGCTGCTGGTCATCAGCGAGGTCTCGCTGGCGCTGGTCCTGCTCATCGGCTCCGCGCTGCTGATCCGCACCTTCGTTGCCCTGCACGCCGTCGGTCCGGGCTTCGATGCGCACAACGTGCTCACCATGGAGATGTCGCTCAACGGCCAACGCTACCAGAACACAGACGGCATAGCTCAGCTCTTGCGGGACGGCCGCGACCGGCTCAATACCCTCCCTGGAGTGGAACTTGCGGCCGCGGGCTTTTGGCTGCCCATCGATGTCGAAGATGGCACTGGGTTCCAGATCGTCGGGCGTCCGGTAGATAAAACCGGCTGCGGAAGCCAGTATATGAGCGTTACGCCGGGCTACCTGAGCCTTTTCAGAATCCCCGTTCTGCGTGGACGCGACTTTACAGAAAACGATAAAGCCGGCGCGCCCAATGTAGTCCTTATCAACGAAGCCCTCGCCAGGAAATGCTGGCACAACGAAGACCCCATTGGGCAGCAAATCAGGGACGGGAACGAAGTGGGAGGGGTTGAAACGATCGTCGGCATCGTCGCCGACTCCCACAACAGCGGCCTCGGCAGGCCAGCCGACCCGATGTTAATAGTCCCCATTCCCCAGGTCACAGATGGCTATAACGCGGCGTACGCGAATATCCAGCCGCTCTTCTGGGTGGTGCGAACCCACGGCGACCCGCACCAGTTCATTGCCTCCGTTAGCGAGCAGTTGCGCATCGCGAGCGCGGGATTCCCGGTGGGCCATATCCGCACCATGGACGAGGTCATGGGTCGCTCGACGGCCCGGCAAAGCTTCAACATGCTGCTCCTTACCATCTTCGGCGCGGTAGCGCTGCTGCTCGCCGCCATCGGCATATACGGCTTGATGGCCTACTCCGTCGCCCAGCGCACCCAGGAGATGGGCATCCGCATGGCGCTGGGCGCGGACAGGGGCAGGATCCGCAAACTCGTGGTCTGGCAGGGCATGAGGCTGGCCCTGGTGGGTGTGGGGTTGGGCATCGGCGCGTCTTTTGGACTCGCGCGGCTCATCGCCAGTTTCCTTTTCGGCGTCAAGTATTGGGACCCGCTGGTCTTCGTTACCGTCCCAATCGTTCTGGCTGCAGTCGCCTTGCTCGCCGTCTGGCTCCCCGCCAACCGCGCCGCGAGACTTGACCCCATGCAGGCTCTGCACGAGGAATAAGGTAGTCCCCTGCCCCGCATGGGAAGTATCAAGCCAATGCGACCCTCGCGCTGCTCCATTAGACTGCCAATAGAGTGACTGATCGCGCATTGAGACAGTTGTACAAGTTGGCCGCGCCCGCAGCGCTGGCTCTCGGCCTTGCGGCCACGCTGGCGATTGGCGGCTGCGGCACGCCCGGCGCGCCTCTGCCGCCCTCACTCAAGCTGCCTGACCCGGTCGCCGATCTCTCCGCTGTCCGCACCGGCAACCAGGTCTCCCTCACCTGGACGATGCCGAAAAAAACTACCGACAAGCTGCTGATCAAAGGCAACATTCCAGTTCGTGTCTGCCGCAAGGAAGAGTCGGGCGCATGCTCGGCCGTGCCCGGTGGTCTTTCTTTCGCTCCCAAAACAGAGGGCACCTTCACCGAGACGCTGCCGGCTGCGTTGGCTGCCGGGCCGCCACGTTCGCTCACATATTTCGTTGAACTCAGCAATAGCAAGGGCCGGTCGGCAGGACTCTCGAATGCCGCAGCCATTCTGGCTGGCGAGGCGCCTGCCGCGGTTGAAGGCCTGACGGCCCAGGTTCGCAAGGAGGGCGTGGTCTTGCGCTGGAGCGTCAACCCGACTGGGGGCGATGCGACTGCCGCCCAGCACACGGTCATCCGTTTGCACCGCAAGCTGCTCACGCCCGAACCCAAAGCGGAGTCGGCCGCCAAGACAGGCTCTCAGACGGGCTTTCTTGCCCCGCCGAAAGAACCCCTCGAACGGAACCTGCTGGTCCAGAGCCTGCTGGTCGAATCCGGCACGCAGAGCGGTGGGAGCCCAGATCGAACGCTGGATAAGACTATCCGCTTTGGTCAGACCTATGAATACCGCGCCCAGCGCGTAGCCCACGTCCTTTTCGGCGACAAGACTCTGGAACTGGCCGGGCCGCTTTCAGACCCGGTCCGCGTCGAAGCCCTCGACGTCTTTCCACCCGCTGCACCTTCCGGTCTGGCTGCTGTGGCCACTGCCGCGGATTCGAGCAGCGGACCGTCGATCGACCTGAGCTGGCTGCCGGTCACCGACGCTGACCTGGCCGGTTACGCCGTTTATCGCCGCGAAGGTGACGGGATGCGGCAGCGCATTTCGCCCCAGCAACCGGTCATCGGCCCCGGCTTTCACGACCCCCAGGTCCAGCCGGGCCACACTTACCACTACGCCGTCACCGCTATCGATCAGCTGGGCCATGAAAGCGCCCGATCGCCTGAGGCCGATGAGACGGTTCCCAACCAGTAACAGCCGGCAGATAGAATTGCTCTTGGTTCGAGTTCTTCCCGGAAGACGCGCATGCATGAGCTTTCAATCGTTTCGAGCGTTGTGGATACTGTGACGGAGTCGCTGACGGCGTATCCGTCTGCGCGGGTGCTGGAGGTGCGGCTGCGGGTAGGGGCGCTGGCCAGCGTCGTGGTGGATTCGCTCGAGTTCTGCTGGGGGATTGCGACCGAAGGGACGGGGCTCGAGGGGTCGCGGCTGGTGGTAAAGATCGTGCCAGTGGTTATGCACTGCGCGGTTTGCGCAGCCGATGTGGAGCTTGAAAGTTTGCAGAGCTTCCGGTGTCCGCGGTGCGGAGAGCCATGCAGTGACCTGCGCCAGGGGCGGGAGCTGGAGATCGAATCATATGAGATTGACGACGGCCCTGAAATGAAAGAAACAGAGGTAATGTCATGACGACGAGGATTGTGGAGTTGCGGCGGGGGATTCTCAAGAAAAACGACGAGCTGGCTGCGGGGCTGCGCGGGCGCTATGGCGCAGCCGGCGTGCTGGTGCTCAACCTGGTGTCGAGCCCTGGGACGGGCAAGACGGCGTTTCTCGAGAGGACGCTGCGCGATTTGCGGACGCAGGGGTCTCGTGTGGCGGCGCTGGTGGGCGATCTGGAGACAGATAATGACGCGCGCCGGCTTGCGGCGAGCGGCGCGCCGGTGCGGCAAATCAATACGCATGGGATCTGCCACCTGGATGCGGATATGATCTCGAAGCATTTGGAAGGCTGGGAGGGTGTGGAACTCACCGGTCTCGACTACCTTTTTATTGAGAATGTCGGCAACCTGGTTTGTCCGTCCAGCTACGACCTGGGCGAAGGAATTCGGGTGGCGCTGTTGAGCGTGACCGAGGGCGAAGACAAGCCGCTGAAATATCCCACCCTGTTCAACTCAGCCGATGCGGCAGTGATTACCAAGATGGATATTGCCGAGCCATGCGAATTTGACCGCGAGCTGGCGCTCAGGAACATCAACGAGATTCGGCCCGGGATTCGCATCTTTGAGACTTCGGCTAAAACCGGGGCGGGAATGCAGGAGTGGCTGGGGTATCTGGAAGAAGCCCGCAAGAAGGCGGAAGCCTAATACGGCGACCGTTTGGATCGCTAGCCTCACAGCTATTCCGCTGCAGCGGACGAAACCTGGTGTACCCAGCGAGAGGCAGGACGTCGATCCACTGGAATTTGTGCCCGATTTGGCTTGAAAAGTTGAGACCTGTTTCGGTACTATTCGCTGCCTGAGGAGGTTTCATGCCAACTGCGGAGCTAATCAGTATTCAGGCTCAACGTGACGCCGTGGTCGACGCGCATATTGAGGCGGAAGCGGTCAAGCACGATCCAGCCGCAACCGTTGCTACATTTCGGCACCCGCGGTACGAAGTGCCCGCCCTCGGCGCGATTGTCGATGGAGCCGAAGGAGTGGGCGGCCTTGTGGGAGGACTGCTGGCGGCTTTCCCTGACTTCTATCTGAACCGGCTCGCCACTCATCACGCAGAAGACGCCGTGATCGTTGAACGCACCTTTGGCGGCACCCATCTCGGGAACTGGGCGGGATATGAGGCAACGGGGAAGAAGATGGAAGTGCAGGCCGCATTGATTTTCGTCTTCGAGGGCGCCAACCTGGTGTGCGAGAAAGTGTACTTCGATCATGCAACCGTGTTGCGTCAGATTGGCGCCATCGCCTGATTGCTCATCGCAAGTCAATCGGCAAATCGATGTCTGCGTATTTGCTATAGGATTGCCATCCGCTGTAGGTATCCCGCATCTTCTCAATCTCTCCGAGGAACGACCCCTTGAAACGACTTGCCGCCCTGATTGTCACGACCTTGATTGCATTATCGGCGACCGCCTGCAACCCGCCTGTCGACACGCACGACGCAGACGTGCGGGCAATCAAAGACCTTGAAGCGCAGTGGAACAAAGACTACGTAGCCATGGATCTTGACAAGATTATGGCCCACTTTGCCGACGACGCAACATTGATGGCGACCGGAATGGCCTCCACTTCCGGCAAGGACGCAATCCGCGACGCCATAAAGGGCATGATCGCCGATCCGAACTCGACAATCAAGTTCCAGTCGTCCAAGGTGGATGTGGCCAAGTCGGGCGACCTCGCCTATTCGCAAGGTTCGTACACCATGACCATGACCGATCCACGGACCAAGCAGCTTATCAACGATCACGGGAGTTATGTCACCGCCTATCGCAGGCAGGCGGATGGGTTGTGGAAAGCGGTCTCCGATATCGCGACGTCAGAAGTGCCGCCTCCGGCTCCTCCGCCAGCGCCGGAGAAGAAGATAAAATAGCCCGTGGAGCGCCCGCCTGGCAAGCCCGCTCAATGCTGGATAAGATCCAGATCGAAGGCTGGAGAAAGGATCGCGATGCTTCGGAGGGCAACGAGCGCGGAGCAGGGCAAGGCTGACGTGGAGGCATACCTGGCGCGTGTGCCGGAGCCGGCACGGTCGACGCTCAAAGTGATCCGAACGATGATCAGGGCCGCTGCGCCAAAGGAGGCGACGGAGTCGCTCAGCTACAAGATTCCGTCGTTCCAGTACAGGGGCGCTCTGGTTTGGTATGCGGCGTTCAAGAACCATTGCAGCTTCTTCCCCATGGATCTCTCGCTGGTTGGAGACCTCGAAGGAAAGCTGAAAGATTACAAAACTTCCAAGGGGACCATTCAGTTCCCTGTGGACAAGCCGCTGCCTAATTCGCTGGTGAAGAAGATTGTGAAGGCGCGCGTGGCGCACAATGAGGCGAAGGCAAGAGGCTAACGTAGTGGCGACAATCAAAACGATTCGGGAAGCGAAGGATTATCTGGCTGGCAAGATCGCCGAGGAAGCCGAGCGCGAGGGTATGCCTCTGACAGAAGTGGAGCGGAAGATGCTCTATTTCACCGAGACCGGCTGGACGCTTCCGGATATGAAGGCGGCCAGCGCTGAGTTTGATCGCGAGTACGACCAGGATGCGTACGAGCGGAAGATTGGCAACCTCGTCGGCGGAGTGCGGGCGCGCAATGATGCCGGGAGCGAGTCGGACAAAGAAGCCTGGGATCACGCAGTGTTGAAGCTGACTGATGGGGATCATTATCTGCTTGTCTTGATCGATGCGGCGCCTCCCGAACATCAGGGTGGATCTTCCCTTTGGGATAGGCTGAGACCCTGGCTGCCGACCGCCTCGGGTTCGGCCCAGACAACACCCGGAGATGGGGTGAGGCTGATTGTGGCCGCCGTGGGTGGGCTAGTGCTCATGACGCTGTTGATCTTGTTGAGGGCTTATTTGAGAGATCGGGTGCATTTTTGATCGGGCTCAATGTCTATCAAGGTGATTTAGATCACATTTTACGGTTGCTCGTTAGGGGTATAACGTATTTGCCATGTGTTTAGCGATACCGGGAAAAGTGGAAGAGATTGCCGAAGAAAACGGGCTCCGCATGGGGCGCGTGAACTTTGGCGGGGTGGTCAAGCGGGTCTGCCTGGACTACGTGCCGGAGGTCGAGGTGGGCGACTACACGATTGTGCACGTTGGATTTGCGCTGTCGAAGATCGATGAAGAAGAAGCTGTGAAGACGCTCGAGGAGTTCCGCAAGATGGGGATTCTGGATGAGGAACTGGCGGACGGGGATGAGGCGTTTGCCCGGGCCGCGAAGGCGCCGCAATCACCCTGTCCCGATGGGAGTTGCACGGCCAAATGAAGTACCTCACCGAGTTTCGCAATGGCGAGATTGCTCAGCGGATGGCGCGGGAGATTCATGCGCTGGCTACGCGCCCATGGAAGATCATGGAAGTTTGCGGCGGGCAAACGCACTCCATCATAAAAAATGGAATCGACCAGATGCTGCCGGCGGGAATTGAGATGATTCACGGCCCCGGTTGCCCGGTGTGCGTTACCCCTTTGGAGCTGATCGACAAGGCGTTGGCGATTGCAGCGCAGCCGGGGGTGATCTTCTGCAGCTTTGGAGATATGCTGCGGGTTCCAGGCACGGATGCGGACCTGTTTCAAATCAAAGGCGCGGGCGGAGATGTGCGCGTGGTGTATTCCCCGCTGGACGCGGTGGAAGTGGCGGCAAAGAATCCCGGCAAGCAGGTGGTGTTCTTCGGGGTGGGGTTTGAGACCACCGCTCCGGCGAATGCCATGAGCGTGCATGTAGCCAAGCGGCGGGGGTTGAAGAATTTCTCTCTCCTGGTTTCGCACGTTCTGGTCCCGCCGGCGATTGCGGCGATTCTTGAGTCGCCTGACAACAAGGTCCAAGCGTTCCTGCTGGCCGGGCATGTGTGCAGCGTGATGGGGTATTGGGAGTATCCGCCGATTGCGGCCAAGTATGGGATTCCGCTGGTGGTCACCGGCTTTGAGCCGCTTGACTTGCTGGATGGAATTCGCCGGGCGGTGATTCAACTGGAGGCTGGGCGGCACGAAGTTGAAAATGCATACGGGCGAATCGTTACCTACAACGGGAACAAGCCGGCGCAGAAGCTGCTGGGCGAGGTTTTTGAAGTGACGGACCGGGCGTGGCGGGGCATTGGCGTGATCCCTAAGAGCGGTTGGCGGCTGAGCCAGGCTTACCGCGAGTTTGACGCCGAGGAGCGGTTCCAGATTCAGGGGATTCACACGCATGAGTCGCCGCTTTGCCGGGCTGGAGACGTTTTGCGCGGGGCAATCAAGCCGGCCGAGTGCGCGGCATTTGGCAAGGAATGCACGCCCAGGCATCCGCTGGGTGCGACCATGGTTTCAAGCGAAGGAGCCTGCGCGGCGTACTTCAACTATGGGCGATTTTTGTCGGCCGAAGAGCTGGCCGGCGCTGGATCGGGGCTGACGCGTGGCTGAGAACTCCAAGGCCGGCGCGGTGGATTTTTCCAATTGGAGTTGCCCGCTGCCGCTGGTTGGCTATCCGACAATCGTGATGGGCCACGGCGGAGGCGGCAAGCTGGGAAATGAGCTGGTGGAGCACCTGTTTCTGCCTGCGTTCCGGAATACGGCTCTCGAAAATCTGGGCGATGCGGCCGTGCTGAATCTGCCCAGTGGCCGGTTGGCCATGAGCACGGATTCGTTCGTGGTGCAGCCGCTGTTCTTTCCAGGCGGGTCAATTGGCGATCTTGCGGTAAACGGGACGGTGAACGACTTGGCCGTTTCAGGCGCGGTGCCCAAATTCCTGAGCGCGAGCTTCATTCTCGAAGAAGGATTTCCTCTGGCGCAATTGGCGGCAATTGTGGAAGCCATGGCTGCTGCTGCCGCGACGGCAGGTGTGCAGATTGTTACCGGGGACACCAAGGTTGTGGAGCGTGGACACGGCGATGGCTGCTACATCAATACGGCAGGCATTGGCGTGCTGCGCTCGGGGCTAGAGGTGGGGCCGCATCGGGCAAAGCCGGGAGACGCGATTCTGGTTTCCGGGACCGTCGGCGACCATGGCATGGCCATCATGAGCGTGCGCGAAGGACTGGAATTCGAGAGCCAGATTCGCTCGGATTGCGCGGCGCTTAACGGGATGATCGGCGCGGTGCTCGACTCGGTTGGCGAAGAGGTTCATGCCATGCGCGACCCGACGCGCGGGGGTCTTGCTTCAACGCTGAATGAGATTGCGCAGGCTTCGGGCGTGGGGATTGCGATCGACGAGGCGCGGCTGCCGGTACGGATGGAGGTACAGTCGGCATGCGAGCTGCTGGGACTCGACCCGGTATACGTGGCCAACGAGGGCAAGGCAGTCTTCTTTGTGGCGCCCGATGCCGCGGAGCGAGTGCTGGCCGTGCTCAAGGCGCATCCACTGGGACGGGATGCGGCGGTGATCGGCCAGGTGACGGCGGAGCACAAGGGCATGCTGGTGTCGCGGACGGCGATGGGCGCGAACCGGGTGATTGCCCAGCAGATTGGCGAACAGTTGCCGCGCATCTGTTAAGCAACACAGAGAATTAGCACCTTGGCGACCCGCTACGGGCGGTGAGCGAGCCCCAAGGTCAGCTTCCGGCTCCGCCATCATAATGATTCCACCCGCGTCAATCCGAGTTGCGCGGCGCAATTTCCCCGAGACACATTATCATCGAAAGATTCCGGCTCTGGAGTTGAAATGGGCCGGCCTTGGAGCGATGCATGCGGAAGCTGGCGGCGTTGGCGCTAATCGGGATCGGAACGTATGCGGTTGGGGTTGTGAGCGGGCAGACGGCGGAGACCGGAAAACAAGCCTGTTCGCAGATTCAGAAGCTGAGCGTGGCCCAGACTGAGATTGTTCAAACCAATGTCGTCGACGCGGGCAAGCTGGTTTTAGAGCAAGCCGGCACAGACTCCATTTACAGCACGCTGCCCGCGTTCTGCCGCGTTGTGGCCGTGTCGAGGCCTACGGCGGATTCCAACATCAAGATTGAGGTTTGGCTGCCTCTCGCGGGCTGGAACGGGAAGTTCCTCGGCCAGGGTAACGGCGGCCTCGCTGGATCAATCAGCTACCGCGGGCTCGCGATTGCGGTCCGGAATGGATTTGCAAGCGGAGGAACCGACGCCGGGCACACCGGCGAGGCGACGGACTCGACCTGGGCGCTGGGGCATCCGGAGAAGGTGATCGACTTTGGCTATCGCGCCGTTCACGCGATGACGGAGCTGAGCAAAACGGTGGTGCAGGCCTTCTATTCAAGCGCCGCGCAGCACAACTACTTCACAAGTTGCTCGGATGGCGGGCGCGAGGCCCTGATGGAGGCGCAGCGATTTCCCGCTGACTATGACGGCATTCTGGCTGGCGCTCCGGCGTACAACTGGACCAGCCTCGTGAGCCGCGGTGCTGAGCTAGCCAAGGAAATGCTGTCAAAGCCCGAGAACAAACTCCCCGCAAGCAAGGTTCCGGCAATTAGCAAGACAGTGTTGGTGGCTTGCCAGAGAGATGAGCCGGGGCCGTTTCTGGCTGACCCGCGGACGTGCAAATTCTCACCCGAGATGATGATATGCAAAGGCGCGGAGGACGACGGGTGCCTGACGCAGGGGCAGGTCAAAACTGTGAAGGCCCTCTATGCGGGTTCATATCTGCGCGACGGCAAGCTGGTGTATCACGGTCTGCTGCCGGGCGGCGAACTGGGTGACAACGGTTGGCCGGGATGGATTACGGGGAGTGAAACGGCGAAGAGCGCCGGCGAGTCGTATGGGCAGGGGTATTTTCGCAATCTTGTCTATTCGAATCCGAACTGGGAGCTGAAGAGCTTCGATCTGGACCGGGATCTTAAAGCTGCCGAAGAAAAGACCGGGCAGGCGCTTAATGCCGTGAATCCGGATCTGCGGGCGTTCAAGGCGCGTGGCGGAAAGCTGATTCTGTATCACGGCTGGAACGATCCGGCGATTTCGCCGCTGGCCACAATCGACTACTACAACAGCGTGGTCGAGCGAATGGGCCGGGCGGAGACGGAAGAGTTTGTGCGGTTATTCCTCGTTCCCGGATTGCAACACTGCGCCGGCGGCCCAGGGCTGACCGATTTCGGCCAATTCGGGCCAGCCCTCGACCCAGAGTTGGATAATCCGGCGCACGACATCACCTTTGCGCTGGAAGCATGGGTTGAACAGGGAACCGCGCCGGAGCAGGTCATTGCGCGGGGAAGCTTTGAGGTCCAGGACAGGAAGTTTTCCTTCGCCGAACCGAGTTGTGCCTATCCCAAGGCAGCCGAGTACAAGGGGAACGGGGACCTGAAAGACGCTGCCAGCTACGCCTGCGCGGTGAAATAAGGCCGTTGTGGTCAGCGTTGGAGAATGCCTCAGCCGAACAACTCGAACGCTTTCTCGATACGGGCGGGAAGCGGGTGTACATCGCTGCCGTAGGAATCGTGAATTTCCAACACCGTGGCGGGCGGCGCGGGGAGGGCCTTGAGGGCCTTTGCGGTTGCGGTCCAGTCGATAGTGCCGTCGCCGGGCCACAGGTGCTCGTCTTTCATGCCGTGATTGTCGTGGACATGAACGGTGGCGATGCGGCTTCCGAGGGTTTCGATAGCCTGGGCGACGCCCGCTCCGATGTGGGCATGGCCAAGGTCCAGACACATGCCGACGTTGTTGAGGTGCCCGAGATCGAGAATGGTGATGAGGTGCTCGGGGGTGGTGGGCTCGCTGATCAGATTCTCCACCAGCAGGCGCACGCCGAGGGGATGGGCGAATGCGCCGAGATGTTCGAGGGCGTTGATGGCAAACTCGATAGAGCGCTGCGACCAACCGTCATCGCGCTCGCCGAGATGCAGCACAAGGTTCGAGAAAGGTATTTGATCCGCGACTTCGAGTGCGCGCTTGATCTCGTCCATGGCGTCGATGCGGCGGGCTTTCTCAGGGTGCAGCACGTTTACGGCGGGAGCGCCGCTGCGGCCCATTTCACGATCCGGAAAGAGCGGGCCGTGCATGGAGAAGGGCTGAATGGAGTTGGAGCGAAACCAGGAGGCCAGTTCGGCGATGTGCTCGCGGCTGGAGTAGTCGAAGTGTTGACGTGCAGCAAAGATTTCAACTGCCTGGGCGCCGGAACGTGCGGCGAGTTCCAGCAGGCCGGGGTGCAGCCGCTGCTTCAGGAACAGATGCGTGGACAGGACTCGCAGCATACTCTGAGGGTCTCCCGCATCCGGCAGGCCGGCCGACAAGTTCGCCAAGCTGGACGCTGCCTGGATTATCTCATTTTTTTGAACAGGTTACGGCAAACAGGGTGTTGCGGGAGATGGTGCGGGGGCAAAACAAAAATAGAGATGGATTTTGATAGCAGCGGGGCGCGCCTGGCATGGAGTTGGGGTGCAAGCTTGCACTTCTAACAAATACGCATGCTTGCATCCCAACAGCGCACGACTGGGAAATGGTGTTGCGCAACTGCAACTGACGCTCCCGTGGATCCGAGGCATGAATCTCGACGGTCCCGGTGAGGTGAAGTTGAAACTGTTGCCCGGAATGCAACGCGGAAGGATTTCCGTTGATTGGTGACACTGAGCGCCCTCAATCAGGAAGCTCGAATGGTTGCACTAACCAAAAGGTATGCCGCAATTCGATCGATTGATATGTCTAATTGACCACTGCGCAACTACCCCTGGACATTCTTTTGAGGACGGCGCCCTTCCCCGCGGCTTGTGTATGGACTGCCTGAGTAGGTTGTTGACCTTGAGTTTTGGCCACGCATCTAATGGTGCGACTCCGCGAGTTAGACCGAATCCATAGTTGATCTGCCCCGTTGAGTTTTGTGCAAGGGCGCCACTCCCTCATTGTCGTCTCGACTCGACCGACCTTTTTCCGGGCCTCAGATACTCCGGATTCGCACCAGGCGGTTGCATAAAATTAGCCTCCATCGGCGCACAATGGTGTTCAACAGTGCAAATCGAAGGGGGAAAAGGCACCCGCTCACTCCTCTATCCCTGAAAAATAATAAAAATCTCTAAAATCCCCCTTTTTGGGGAGATGCCCCAGGTCGATGTGAAGAGATAAGCCGTCTTGAATCAAAAACTTGCCTGGCGATACCGAAGGGCGACCTATTGCCTTAGTGGTAAATAGAACCCCTCAAAAAACCCCGGGTTTGGGGCCAAAACGGGGCCAAATTGGGCAATTGTGAGCCAAAAACGCGCTCTGCAAGCAGAGCCTAGTCTTTCGCCTTGCACACAGCGGCTTTATCTCCCGCGGGTCGGTAAAGCCGATGGAGAACTAATATGCAGTGGCTTTGCCGTAGTGGCTGCGGTGGTCCTGGCCGCCTTCAAGTTCGCCGGTCTTTGGGTCGACGGCAATGCACTCGCCGTTGGACCAATGACCGTCTCTGATGCTCAGGTCGTAGCCCATCTTGCGCAGGGCGGCAACGGTATCCGGGGCGAAGCCTGGCTCCATGAAGAGCTTGTCGGGCTGGTACTGGTGGTGGAAGCGGGGCGCGTCGACGGCCTGCTGGATGTTGAGGCCGCCCTCGGCTACTGAAAGAAAGATGTTGGCGACGGTAGTGATGATGCGGGCGCCGCCGGGCGAGCCGAGGACGTAACGCAGCTTGCCGTCCTCAAGAATTATGGTCGGGGTCATGGAGCTCAAGGGCCGTTTGCCGGGGGCGATGGCGTTGGCCGGTCCCTGAAGCAAGCCGAACATGTTGGGAACGCCCATTTTGGCGGCGAAGTCGTCCATCTCGTCGTTCAAAAGGAATCCGAGAGCGCCGGCGGTTACGTGGGAGCCGAAACTGTCGTTGAGGGTGGTGGTGACGGAAACGGCGTTTCCTTCTGAATCGACAACGGAGAAGTGTGTTGTGTCGTGCGATTCAGGCTTGCGGCGACCGGCAGTTTTTGGCGCGGGCGGCAGGAAGCCCGCTGGCCGGACCAGCGAGGCCGAAGGAGTGGCCGCGGTGAGATCGATGGATGCGCGCCAGGCGTCGGCGTAGGGTTTGGCGGTGAGCTGAGCGGTGGGAATTTCGTTGTAGTCGGGGTCGCCGAGGTAGTCGGAGCGATCCATGTAGGCGCGGCGATAGGCTTCAGTGATCAGGTGGACGGATTGGGCTGAGCGATCGCCAAGCTTGGCCAGGTCGTAGGCTTCCAGGATGTTCAGGGCGCTGAGCAGCACGATGCCGCCCGAGGATGGCGGCGGGGCGCTGATAACCGTGTAGTTATGGAAGCTGCCCATGATCGGCGTGCGCTCGACGACGTTGTACTGGGCCAGGTCGTCGAGCGTGAGCAGGCCGCCGCCTTTGTGGACCTCATCGGCGAGCTCGTGGGCGATTTTTCCGTGGTAGAAGTCGTCAGGGTCGGCGGCGATGCGTTGCAGGGTTTGCGCGAGTTCCGGCTGGCGAAAGGTCTCGCCTTCTTTATAAAGATTGCCGTCGCGCTGGAAAATGCGTTTGGAGTCGGGGAACTTGGCCAGGTCGGGGTCGGTCAGCTCTCGCGCCTCCTCTGCGGTGAGTACAAAGCCGTCAGCGGCCAGCTTGATGGCCGGAGTCATGACGCGCGCCAGGCCAAGCTTGCCGTACTTGCGCTCGGCATAGACCATGCCGGCCACGGAGCCGGGTGTGGCGATGGAGCGGTAGCCGATGACGCTGGATTGAAGGCTCGATTCCGGGATCACGTTCCCCTGTGCGTCCTGGTACATGGTCTCGGTGGCGGCGAGCGGAGCCTTCTCGCGGTAGTCAATGAAGGTAGCGTGACCGTCATGGGTGCGCAGCAGCAAAAAGCCCCCACCGCCGAGGTTGCCCGCTGCTGGATGGACAACGGCGAGAGCAAAGCCTGTAGCCACGGCGGCGTCGACAGCGTTGCCGCCGGCGCGCAGTACTTCAACGCCGGCGTCAGCGGCGAGATGATGGACGCTGACGACCATCCCATGCTGGGCGCGGACCGGTTGCTCGTCAAGATAAGGGATCACGTTCTTCGTGCCCTCCTGAGCGGCAATGGAAAGAGGAAGAAGCGAAAGTGCGGCGGCGGTGAAGATGGCCAGGATGGGGAGTGGGTTCCGTCGGGTCATGGTGTTCTGACAGAATAACGCGGAATCAGGTCAAAGCGAGAATTGTTGTTTTTCGGAGGCGGTTCAGGGGGGCGAGTTTCGAGACTGTTACGAAACTCTTCTGGTGAATGAAGCTCATAGCTGGTGCTACATCCGAATAGCCGACCAGACACCAGTTATCCGGAGGACGCAGATTAACAGAATTAAGAAACACTGCTTTCGGGTCAGCCGGAATATGATTGTGTATTCTTGAACCTCGTCGGTCGAGGTGTGGCTATGCGGATTCTGATATGCACAACCTGCTTCTTTTCGATGATCGCGTTCCCTCGCGCTCCTTTCGCTCAACAGGCCGGAGTCGTCACCGCGCCTCCGGTCCACGAATCAAGCAAGTCGTATACCGGTCCGATCTTTGATGTTCACTTGCATACAGATCCACCCGCCTCTGTTATTGGTGTTCCGAATCCCGTCACCGGCGCGCCTGCAGCAGCAAATGCGCAAGCGCTACGCGATGCAGTGATTCAGGCATGTAGGAAGTACAACATCACTCATGCGGTTCTGAACGGATGGCCGGGAACGTTGCAACAGTGGGCGGAAAGCGATCCGCAGCGGTTCATTCTTGCGCCGATGGTGTTAAATAACGACCGAACTCCGGTCATGTCAGCCTCCGATCTAAGGAGCGAGATTGAGAACGGACGTGCCGGAGCTGTCGGCGAAATCATGTCTCAATATGCGGGTCTGGAACCGTCTGACCCAATTCTCGAGCCGTATTGGGCGCTCGCGGAAGCGATGGATGTTCCTGTCATGATTCATACCGGAACGAGCTTTCCGGGCACGCCTTACAAGGGCTATCCCAACTTCCGTCTCCGGCTCGGCAATCCATTATTATTGGAGGATGTCTTGATCAAACATCCCAAACTGCGGCTCTGGATTGCGCACGGAGGGCAGCCATGGTCGGAAGAGACTTTTGCGTTGATGGCTCAATATCCCCAGGTCTATATGGATGTTTCAACCATCGATTGGATTGGCGGAGATGCCGGGAGGCCAGCGTTTCACCAGTTCCTCGCGGAAGCGATCAGCCGAGGTCTGGGGAAGCGAATCATGTTCGGATCGGACGAAATGGACTGGCCAGACGCAATTGAATTGGCCATCAGGGGAGTGGACTCGGCACCATTTTTAACGTCGGAGCAGAAATCCGACATTTTCTACGAAAACGCAATTACATTCTTTCGTCTCAATCGCCTCGCTTCTTCAAGCACTGCCAAGCCTTAATTCCCGGCGCCAGTGGATCACCCGAGAGGTAATCCTCCCTCTACTGTAGATGGTTAACTGCTAATTCCACTATCACACATTGATGGGTTCTGCTTTAATCGCCGCGAAGGACGCGCATGGGTTCCACCTGGGATGCGCGACGGCAGGGGATTATCGCGGCGGCGATGGCGATGGCGAATACGCACAGGATGGCGATGGCGTAGGAGGCTGGGTCGAATGCAGGAAGCTTGCCGAGTAGATTGCCGACCACGCGCATGAGTCCGAGGCTGAGCGCTACGCCGAGGCCGATACCCAATGCCGCAACGGCGATTCCATGCGAAAGGGTCAGAGTCACGATCTGGCCGCGCTGGGCTCCAAGGGCAAATCGAAGCGCGAATTCAAATCGGCGCTGCGCAACGGTGTAGGCCGTGACGCCATACATTCCGACCGCGGCCAGCAGGATGCCGACTGCCGCGAACCCACCGAAGAGCAGGGTGCGAAAGCGCTGCGCGCGGGATGATTCTCCCACAGCTTCGCGCATGGTGGTAGAACTGACAGCGACCTGCGGATAGTCGCGCCTGAGCAACGGTTCGAGAGTTGCGGCCATTGCGTCTGGATCGATCGTGGAGCGGACGACCACTTGCATGTCGGCGGCGCGGAAGGAATGCTGCGCGACGGGCACATAGATGGTCTGCGCCAGGGGCGAGGCAGGTGAGTCCTGGCGGACGTTGCCGACAACGCCCACGATGGTCCACCAACTTGATTTCTCGTCGTAGCCGCACATGATCTGCTGGCCAATGGGGTTCTGCGAGGGAAAGACCTGTTGTGCCAACTCGTGACTGACGACGAGCACGGGCGCGGAGTTCTCATTGTCCTCGTCGGTTAGCAGCCGGCCTTGCAGGAGCGGAATGCCCATGGTCTGGAAATACGTTGGCGTGATGGGCTGAATGTCCGCGTCCGGCAGTTGCTGGCCGGGCTTGAACTCCATGCGGCCGCGCACAGCATAACCCACGTCCGAGCTTCCCGGTCCCATGGGAACGCCCTGATCGGCAGCGACGCTTTTCACGCCGGGGACCTTGGCAATGGTATCGAGCAGGGCGCGCAATGCGCTGAGCGAAGCGGGCGACGATTCAAAGTTTGCCTGCGTCTGCGGGAGCTCAGTATGGATGTCCATAACCAATAGGTTATCGGGCACAAAGCCCAGGTCTTTGCGGGATTGGTCAATCATCTGTCGCGCCAGCAGGACCGAGGCAACGCTTAGCATGAGCGTTAGCGCAACTTCGCCGACGATGAGAGCGTCGCGGAACTGGCGCGACTTCCGGCTCTCGCTGCTGCCGGCCTGTTCCTGCTTGAGCACGGCCGCAGGACTTGCGGTGACGCTGCGCCACGCCGGGAGCAGGGCGGTGATAAGCATGGTAGCCATGCTCATCAGAAACGAGAACAGCAGCACATCGCGATTGAGATGTACATCGGCAAGGCGCGGAATCTGATCGTGGGCCATTACCGTAAGCAGATGCAGTGCGGGTTGGGCGATGACGAGCGCCAGCGCACAGCCAGCGGTGGCAAGAATGAGCGACTCCATTAGAACCCGCCGCGCGATTGCTGCGGGAGTTGCTCCCAGGGCGGTGCGGATGGTGGCGTCGCGGCGCATCTGGGTTGAGCGCACCAGTTGCAGATGGCCGATATTGGCGCAGACGATGAGCAACACGACAACAACCGAGCCCATCAGCAGACGCAGAATGGGGCGAATGGAGCCGACAATCTCGTCCTGGAGAGGAACGGCTTCGAGGGCCTTGGCGCGGTCCTCGGGATAAGCAGCTTGCAAATGGCGGGAGAGCGTGGCCATCTCGGCATTCAACTGCGCGGCGGTAATGCCGGGCTTGGCCTTCGCAATGGCTCTCTGGTTATAGGCCGAACGGGCGGGAATCTCAGGGCGCGGCGGAAGCTCGACCCACACAACGGCTTTTTCGGGGAATGAAAACCCTGCCGGTAGCACACCGACAATTGTGCGGGTGCGGCCGTCGTAGTGGAGCGCGTGGCCGATGGCAGCCTGCGCGGAGCCAAAGTGCTGGTCGGCGAAAGAACTGGCGACCAGGACTTCGGAGCCGTCGGCATTGGCGTCATTCCGGAACAAACGGCCAACAACCGGCTCAACCCCCATCACGGCGCCGAATTGGGAACTCACGGCTGCCATGTTGAGGTAGAGCGACTGCCCGTCCAGTTGCAGTCCATCTTGGCCGGCGCTGTAGTAGGCGGTCGACTCGAGCGAGCGGACCTGATTGGCCACGTCGACATAGTCGTCGCCGCCGAGCTTGGGGATGGAGCGGCTTTCCTTGAGGAAGCGCGTGTCGATGGAGTAAATGCGGTTGGCTTCGTGATAGCCGAGGGGTCGCAGCAGGACACAATCCACAATGGTGAAGATGGCTGCATTGAGCCCAATGCCGACAGCGAGGGTGAACACCACGGCCGCGGTAACCGACAAGGAGCGGCGAAGCTGCCGCAACGCATAACGCAGGTCCTGAATCCAAAGAGCGATCATGGCTTCTCTCCTGTAGCACTGAAGGCGAGCGCGAAATCCCAGGATTTAGGGAAGCAATCAGTCTTCCAAAGCGGGCTGGGCCTAGGGCCGTGATGGGTAACGGCTTACGCCACGATGATAAGCGCTGCAGGCGTGCAATGGTGTTCATGGGCGGACGAGGGTGTTCGCTTTTGGACACGGGCTTCGGACTGGAAGCGCCTGGCTTGGAGCTTGATGCGCTAGGCTTGAAGCTGGGGCAGAAGTGCCGGCAAGGCGCGGACGAGCCAAAGTGTCGCAAGCCAGAAGACGAACGCAGCAGAGCTCGTCTTTCGTAAGCAAATGACTCACGCTACTATTTTCAGTCAATGGTGTTTCAATAGAAACCGGAAAGTCGCGATTTCGAAACTCAAGCAGCTTGATTCTCGATTGTGAGGCAATCATGCGTAAGAAATGGATGCAGGCGGCGATGATGGTGGCTGGACTGTGCGCGTTGGGATGTACCACAGCGGATGCGCAGGCTGCGGCGGATAGAGCCCTTTCGAAAACGGATTTGTCTTTGGGCATTTACGGCGCGTTCAGCGGAGCAACAACCGGGAACGGGGTTCAGGAGAGCCCCTCAAATGCCGCCGGCGGAATCTTTGAGGTGCGGCACATCGAAAATCCACTGGTGGGCTTTGAAGGGACATATTCTTTCAACCGCGCCAACCAGGTTTATTCGTCAACAGTGAGCTGCGGGCTGCCCTGCGGCAACATATCGCCGGCAACCATTTCGGCCGATGCGCACGAGGTGACCGCCGATTATCTGGCCTCGTTGAAGATTGCCAACTTGCGGCCTTTTGTGCTGGCAGGCGCCGGGCTGCTTTTCAATGAACCAGCCAGCGGACAGGCCAACACCACCTCATCCAACAAGCCCGTGGCCGTCTATGGGGCCGGTCTGGATTGGGGGTTACTCCCGCACGTTGGCGTAAGGCTGCAATACCGGGGCAATCTCTACAAGGCGCCGGACCTGACCAAGGTCTTCAGTTCCACCGGTGCTTTTACCCGCACGGCAGAACCCATGATCGGCGTTTATCTGCGGCTGTAGAGTTTGCATGGCAGGTCTTTGTTGTGGCGCCGTGACGGCATGCGGGAATCGAGAAGAGGAGCTTGTTCAACCATTCCTTGCAGGCTCACCCGATGAGGCGCCGCCTATCTATCGCAGTGAGCGATTCCAAGCCAATTCGCGTCTCTCCTAGTATTGCCTGGGACTCGATTACTGCGTCTAATTCGGTCGACAGGGCCGACCCCGTAACGAACCACGATGCGCGCAAAGACGATACCATTTGAGCTGAACTTCCCTGACGAAGAACCATTCGCGAAAAACAAGGAGCGGTAATGAAACGTGGAAAGTGGGCGAAGCTCTTGTTTGTGGCGGTCCCGCTCCTGGTTGGTTTTGGGGCTGGATGCGGAGATTTCTGGCAGGCTCCGCCAACCACAACCAATCCCACCTGCACCACCAACTGCACCACTGCAACCAGCGGCAATTTTTATATCCTCAACGCCGGCGCCGCGCCGGAGGTTGTCGGCGAATCCATTGTCGCGGGCGTCCTGACCGCGCTCTCCGGCAGCCCGTGGACGGTCGAAGGCACTCCGTATTCCATGGCCATTGCGCCCTCCACGGGAAATTTTCTCATCGTGAGCAGCACGTCCGGCGTTTTCGCCTATCCCATCACCAATGGCGTGCTAGGAACCTCTACGGTCGTCTCATCCGATCAGGCCTACGCAGTTCAGGTGGATGCCACCAGCTCATGGCTGATCGAGGCCATCCCCCCTGGCACGGCCGGGGCCGGAGTGACCATTGGCGCCATCCCCATCAACAGCACCACCGGCGCAGTCAACGGCACGGAAAAGACGGTTTCATTCACTGTGGCAAACGCCGCGGTTCAGCAGAATCAGATGGCCATTTCAGGAGATAACGCCAACATCTTTGTAGCCCTGGGCACAGGCGGAACCATTGTGGTTCCGTTTAATGCCAATGTGACTGCGGGATCCAATCCGCTGTCGACCCACGCCACAACCGTTGCTGTGGCAAATTCCGGTGGATCCGCCCTTTCGGTGGCCGTAGACCCCGGCTCCACGCCGCGACTGTTTTATATTGGCGAAGCTCTTGCCGGCACATCGGGCGCAACGGGTGGGATGCGGGTATTCAATTACAGTTCGCTCGGTTCCTCCGCGCTTACCCAAGTCACTGGCTCTCCTATCGCAAGCGGTGGATTGGCGCCCAACTTCATCCTGCCGATCAGCTCCGGCGATTATGTTTACGTCGCCAATGGACAAGGCACCAGCGTGGCGGGAAATATCACCGGCTTTACCATCACCGCCAGCACCACAACACCCGTCACGTATTCGTTGGCGGCAGATACCACCACTGCGGCCGGCGTTCAACCGCTCGGCCTGGCTGAGGATTCCACTGACACCTTCGTCCTGGCCGTGGGTTCACTGGGAAGCCCCTACTTTGATTCGTACACCTTCGATTCGACAACACTCGGACAACTGGACTCCCAAATAATATCCACCACCTCGGCCGGTTCCATCGCTATTGTGGCAGCGCCGTAAAGGCAGGGTCAGTGGTCACGGATTAGGGATCGGTTGCCGGGGGCGGGCGGAGGCCTGAGTCGGGAACGAAAGCCTGATCGTTGCCGTGAGCCGCCACAGCTCAAGGACAGTTTCCTACGATACTTGAACCGCGAGTCTTCCCCCGCAAATTTCCTCGGCTGACCCCTGAACCCTGAACTCTGTTCTCCGGTGCTATCCTCAAGAAGAACGCCACTGTCTGTGCTCAAGCGACCCCCCATCCCATTCTTCGGCTGCGCTTCGCGCTTCAAATCATCTGCGTCCCTGCTGTTTGTACTCTGTTTGTTCGTGTTTTCTATGGGATGCAACCGACTTCGCAAGGTGGAGCACGAGAACGTCTACGTCTCAGCGCGCCAGATGTACCTGCATGATCGCGTTGCCGCCGTCTCCAATCGCGTGGGCGAAGTGGTAAACGGCCAGCAATTGGAGGTCATGGACCGTGGCCGCCGCTTCCTCAAGGTCAAAACGCAGAAGAACGAGATTGGCTGGATTGATGACCATGCCGTGATCGACGGCAAGACCTACGACTCGTTTGCCCAGCTCGCCACCGGCCACCAACAGGACCCCGTGGTGGCCACCGCCGCCGTCCGAGACGACGTGTATCTGCACAACCTTCCAGGCCGCGAGACAGAGCACTTCTATCTGCTGCCCGGCAGCACCAAGGTTCAGCTTCTGGCCCGCGCCTCGGTTCCCAAAGTGGCTCCGGCAACCTCCAGTTCGGCTCCCAAATCCTCCGCGCCGAAAACCCCGCCAACGTTGCCTCAGCAAACAACGAGTTCAGCGCCAACCGCCGCCCCGTCCAAAGCTCCGGCGGAGCCTGGTTCAGCCTCTTCCGGCTCCAAGCCAGCTCAGCCCGCCGCAACGCAAGCTCCGACCCAGGCCGATCTTGATTCCGCCGCAATGGAGGATTGGTGGCTGGTACGCGACACGCAAGGCCACTTCGGCTGGCTGCTCGCCGGACGCGTTGATGTTGACGTGCCGGACGAGGTGGGCGTTTATGCGGAAGGCCAGCGCATGGTTGGCGCATACGTTCTCACCAAACTCACAGACGTTCAGGCCACCACGCCCGACCACCAGGTTGCCGAATATGTGACCGTTCTCAGCCCACCCAAATCCGGCCTGCCCTTCGACTTCGACCAGGTAAGAGTCTTTACCTGGAGCATGAAGCGCCACCGTTACGAGACTGCCTTCCGGCTGCATCCCATTCAGGGCTTTCTTCCCGTCACGGTCGGCTCGCAAGCGACGCCCGCCGGCGGCGTACCCATTTTCAGCTTTCAGATCGCCGACAGCCAGAATCTGGCCGTCGACCCCGCCACCGGCATCGCCCGCCCTGTAGCCCCGCGCACCATCCGCTACGAGATGATTGACACCCAAGTGAAGCGCATCGGACCGGACATGGCTCCTATCCCCGTCAGCCACCTGGAAGGAGAAAAGCCGAAGTCAGCCAAGCCGGGTAAACAAGGAAAAAAGAGTCACAAGTAATGCGGGGGTGAAGTCATGATGGAATACAAGGATTATGCGGCAGGCCCGATCTACTTCGATCCGGAGGATAAGACATTTTCCGGAACTGTTGCCGGGCTTCGCGATGTGATTCACTTTGAAGGAAAGACGGCGACGGAGCTGGAGCACGCCTTTCGCGGGAGCATCGACGGCTATCTGGAGCTTTGCGAGGAGATGGACCAGCAGCCCGACCGCCGGCTCAACTGAAAGATTCTGGTACGCACCAAGCCGGAGGTGCACCGCAAAGCGGCATTGCGCGCAGCAGTCGAGGGTGTAAGTCTGAGTCGCTGGATCTCGCGGCAGATCGAAAGCGCACCGTAGGCGGGCTTCGGCCCGCGTATGATTGGGTTTGCCTCAACCGCGCCTGCGCAACTCGAGTTCCACCACCCGCAGCATCTCCGCCTCCGGAGCGGGTTTCCCGGTCCAGATTTCGAACTGCCGCGCGCCCTGCTGCACAAACATCTCCAGGCCCGTCACCACATGAATGCCGCGCTGCCGCGCCAGCTTCAGGAGCGGCGTCTCCAGCGGGTTGTAGACCATTTCAAAGACCAGCCCGGCATTCAGCTCATTTTCCTTGATGGGCAGAGCCTGCTTGTTGCCGGCCATACCGCACGGCGTCGCGTTGATCAGTACATCGAAGCGGCTCTTCGCAAACAGATCGTGCTTCAGCGATTTGGCCTTTGCCGATCTGGCCAATTTCACAGCAGTCTCGTGGGTGCGGTTGACGATGAACACCTCCGCGCCCTGCTCCACCAGGCCAAAGACGGCAGCCCGCGCCGCGCCACCGGCGCCCAGCACGGCAATGCGCGCACCCTTCAGCTTGAGCCGTTTTTCGAGCGGCCTCACTACTCCGGCCACATCTGTATTGAAGCCTACGATGTTGCCGTCTCCGCCAACGCGCAGGGTATTGCATGCGCCGATCTTCCCCGTCAATGCGTCCATGTTGGCCAGACGAGGCAGCACCTCCTGCTTCAGCGGCATGGTTACGGCCACGCCGTCCATCGGTAATTCGCGCACCAGCTTCAGCAGGTCGTCCAACGTGCGGACCTTGAGCGGCAACAGCACGGCGTTCACGTTCTCTTTGCGGAAGGCGGCGTTGTGCATCAGCGGCGAAAGCGAGTGCGCAATGGGGTTTCCGGCCACGCCGAAGATACGCGTCGCACGATCCAGCTGCTCCACGCGGTAAAGGTCGCGCAGCAGGCGCCCCGTCACCTGGCCCGGCGCCGTCTCTGCACCGTCGGAGAACGAGGCAAACGTAAACGCCGCCCCTGCCCGCGGCCCCAGCACGCGGCTCACCAGCCCTTCTTCGCCCATGGCGATGCCGACAATTTGCGCGGAAAGCGACCGCTCCTCGATCAGGCGCAACACCGCAAGATTGTCGGCCAGCGACCGCGCCGTCGAAACCACTTTCACAAAATCCGGAACAAACTTCTCGATCCGTTCCGCTGCGTGCTCGAGTCCTTTGGTCCGGGTAAAGTCGTGGAAGCTGATCAGCAGTGCCGCCCCCGCAGCCTGCAGCCCGTCTCTGAACCTGGCCAGTTGCGGCGGCTTGGCCTGCTCTGCCGACTCGACTTCGAGGTCGACAATCTGACAGCCCGCTTCGGCGGCTGCCAATAGCATCTCAAGTTCCGTCGTCAATGACCCGGCGAAGTGCCCGCCGAACTGCTTCCGGCGGCAGGTGGCAATTGCTGTCATGTCGCGGTGATCGGCAAGGAATTCCTTCAATTTGGGTAGCACCATGGCAGGCTTGGCCAGCGAATCCAACCGAAACTCCAGGAACTTTGCATCCGCCCGCGCCGCCTCCGCCCGCTCAATCAGCTCCGCCGCCGAACCGACCTGAATGGCTACGCACAACTTGCCCAACCGCAGCCGTGGGAGCACAGATGCGGGTGCGGAATCAGCCGGGTTAGGAGAAGTTTGCGGCATGGGCATCGATTGACGCATCTTAAAGGGGTTCCGACGCGGATGCAACTACGGAATCCTGACCTCGCCGTTGCCTGGGGAGAAAAGCACGAACCCGCCCCGATGTGGCAACCTAGAAGTTCGGAGGAGTTTCAATCTTATGCCTGCTGAACATCCAGCAATCATCGACGCAATTGAAGACCTGCACGCCTGGGAGGCGGGCGGCGCCGACTCCGCGACAGCCCTTAACGCGTGGGTGGGCGCTCGCCTGGCCGCGCACGAAGCTGCTCTTGCAGCGCTCCTTGCCGTAGACGGCCCGCGCACGCCGGAAAACTCTCTTCGCCTCTACGACCAGGCCATCGAGCAACTTGCACTGGCCGGCGCTCAGGCTGGGGTGCTGAACTCCGTGGCCGTCGATAAGGCCGTCCGCGACCAGGCGCAGGAGGAGGCGCAGCGGGTGGCGATGGCCGGAAGCGCGCTCAGTCTGAATCGGCAGGTTTACGACGCGCTCACGGCTATCGACCTTGAGGGCGCGAGCCCAGCGACAAAGCATTTCGTTCAGCGCACGCTGCTCAGCTATCGGCTATCTGGCGTGGACAAGGATCAGGCCACGCGCGACCACTTGCAGGCGCTGCATGAGAAAGCTACCCGCTTGTCGCTTGAATTCAGCCGCAATATTCAGGAGGGCGGCAAGACCATCGAAGCGACAGAAGCGGAGTTGGACGGCCTGCCCGCGGACTATCTCGCCCGGCATGCGGCCAACGCCGAAGGCCGGGTCACCATTACAACCGATCCGCCAGACATGCAGCCGGTTATGACCTTTGCCGCTAGTGCCGCCTTGCGCGAGCGCATGTTTCTGGCCTATAACACCCGCGCCTACCCAGCGAACCAGCAGATTCTCCTTGACTTGCTGACCACACGGCAGGAGATTGCCACCGTGCTCGGCTTTCGCAGTTGGGCCGATCTGGCCACTGCCGACCAGATGATGGGCTCGGCCGCTAACGTGCGCACCTTCCTGGCCAAATTGAACGAGGCCAGCCTGGACGGCGCCCGCCGCGAGCACGAGCTGATTCTTGGGTTTGCCCGCACCCGCCAGACGGACCTGAAGGCCATCGACATCACCAGCCGCGCCTACTGGTACGAGCAGTTCCGCCGCTCGGCCTTTGACTTCGACTCGCAATCCGTGCGCCCTTATTTCCCGTATGCCAAGGTCGAGGCAGGCGTGCTCGAAACCGCTGCCCGCCTGTTCAAGATTGAGTTCCGCCGGACGGATGCGCCGGCATGGCATCCCGCCGTTTCGGTCTTCGATGTCTTTGACGGCGGCCAGCGTGCCGGGCGATTCTACCTCGACATGCACCCCCGCGAAGGCAAGGACAAATGGTTTTCCGCGGCGCCCATCGTCACCGGCGTCCGTGGCCGCGCCCTGCCTGAGGCCGCGCTGATCTGCAACTTCCCAGGTGGGGACGAGAGCGATCCAGGCCTATTGCAATACAACGACGTAGTGACCTATTTCCACGAGTTCGGCCACCTGATGCACGCAATCCTGGGCGGCCACACGGAGTGGGCAGGCTTATCGGGATTTGCGACAGAAGGAGACTTCATCGAAGTCCCTTCGCAGATGCTGGAGGAATTCTTTCGCGACGAGAAGCTGCTGCAGGCGTTCGCCAAGCACTATGAAACCGGCGAGACCCTTCCCTCCGAAACGATCAAAAAGATGAAGCTTGCCGGAGCTTTTGGCCGCGCCGACTGGGTGCGATCGCAGCTCTACTACACCAAGCTCTCGCTCGACCTGCATGACCAGGACCCCGCGGGCCTGAACCTGGATGCGACGACGAAGCGCCTCTACCAGACCTTGCAGCCCTGGACGTGGCTCGAGGGTAATCGCATGTATGCGAGTTTCGGCCACCTCACCGGATACTCATCGAACTACTACACCTATGCCTTCGACAAGGTCATCGCTCTGGACTTCTTCAATCAATTTGACCAGGCTGATCTCCTGGGCTGCGACGCCGGGAGCCACTACCGCAAGGCCGTGCTGGAGCAGGGCGGGTCAAAACCGGGGAGGCAGATGGTGCGCGACTTCCTCGGCCGCGACGAGGAGTTTTCGGCGTTCTCTGGCTGGTTGAACGAGGAGTTTGAAGGGGAGCTTCTGGGGGCCATGTAATGACTGCAGGCGACTTTCGCCGCATCGCATTGAGCTTTGAAGGCGCAGAAGAAGGCTCGCACATCGGCGCGGCCGATTTTCGCGTCGGAGGCAGGATCTTCGCCACGCTTGCATCGGTGCGCGAGGGCTACGGAAACCTGATGATTACACTGGAACACCAGGCAGCCTTTATCGCCGAGAGGCCTGACCTGTTTCTCCCCGAACTCGGTGGCTGGGGCAGGATGGGCATTACGCACATCCGGCTTGCCACGGCCGATGAGGACACCCTCACCGGCGCATTGCAGACCGCCTGGAAGCTGCGCGTCGAGAAAAATCGCAAGACCGGGAGCAAGAGTGACGCATCGATAAAGCGAAAGCCAGCGGCCAGACGCGGGCCCGCGAAGAGCAATTAACGCAAAATCCGGATGGGCTGAGCTAGAATCCCACGGAAAGGAGTCGGGCATGAATATCGGAGTTCTCGGATCGGGCGATGTTGCAAAGGTGCTGGCCGGCGGCTTGATCCGGCATGGCCACGAAGTCACGATCGGAAGCAGGACGCCGGACAAGCTTGCAGATTGGGCAACGCAGAATCCCGCCGGTTCAACAGGCACGTTTGCCGCTGCGGCCGCGTTCGGCGAGTTGCTCGTTCTTGCTGTGAAGGGCTCAGTCGCGGCAGACGCTCTTGGTCTGGCTGGCGCTGGGAATCTGGCGGGGAAGGCCGTCGTGGACGCGTGCAACCCGATTGCGGATGCACCGCCTGACCATGGCGTATTGAAGTTTTTTACGACGTTCGATGAATCGCTCATGGAGAGACTGCAGCGGGAGTTTCCGGGGGCAAACTTCGTGAAGGCGTTCAATTCGGTAGGCGCGCCTTCGATGGTCAATCCGCAGTTCGCCGGCGGAAAGCCCACCATGTTCATTTGCGGCAATAATGAAGCGGCAAAGAAATCAGTTGCCGGGATTTTGGATCAGTTGGGCTGGGAAACGGCGGATATGGGCGGCGTGGAAGCGGCGCGCGCCATTGAGCCTTTGTGCATGCTTTGGTGCATTCCGGGCTTCCTGCGCAACGAGTGGACTCACGCATTCAAACTCCTGAAGAGATGACAAGGCAGCAGGGCTGCTTCTGCCTGAAGCATCCGATAGGATGATTCCATGGCAGATGTGCAGGACTTCAAAGGCAGATGGGCGCTGGTCACCGGCGCAAGTGCGGGCATTGGGATTGCGCTGGCGCGGGAACTGGCGAAGCACGGCGCCAAGCTCATTCTCACCGCCCGACGCATAGACCGGCTTGAGGCGCTGGCCGCGGAGCTAAAGGCAAAGGGGGCCGAAGTTCGCGTTGTTGCGGCCGACCTCAACAACCCTTCTGCGCCTCAACAGATCTACGACGCGACTGAGGGAGCAGGCTTCGCTGTCGAAATCCTCATCAACAACGCCGGCCTCGGGCAATATGGCGCTTTTTTCGAGAGCCCTCTTGACCAGGAATTGAGCCAGGTGAGAGTGAACTGCGAGGCTATGGTGCGACTCACGCGGCTCTTTGTCCCGCGCATGGTCGAGCGGCGGCGCGGCTGGATCATGATTCTGGCCTCCACGGCCAGCTTTCAGCCCGTGCCCTACCTGAACACTTATGCTGCCACCAAGGTCTTTGACCGTTTCTTTGCCCTGGGACTTGCCGCCGAGGTTGTCCGGTTCGGCGTGAAGGTGACGGCGCTCTGCCCCGGGTCCACTGAGAGCGAGTTCTTCGAGGTTGCGCGCTCGGAAAGCTTCATGCCCGGCGGCAAGCAATCGGCTGAAGATGTGGCGCGCATCGGCATTGATGCGCTGGCGCACGGACGACGGACTATTGTCCCCTACTTTGGTGGCAAATTGACCGCTCAATTGGTCCGCTTTTTGCCGGTCGGCTTGATTACACACCTCGTCGAAAGGAAGGCGCGTCCCAAAAACTCTTGAAGACTAGTTGCGCGCAGCCGCTCTGGAAGGCGAGAATGGCTGGCGACAGGAGAGCTCCGATGGAATGGCGTGAAATGAAGAGAGCGGCAGGCTTAATACTTCTGGCAGCGTTGGCGGCTGCGGGCTTTGCCCAGGCTCAACTGGTGGGCGGTTCCGACCGGATACAAACACGCGGTCCCGCTCCCGGCGGTGTTCCGCAGGCGGTCTTCTTCTCCCATCGGCTGGGCACCGACCATACTGAAGCCATTACCACTCTGGATATGAACGGCGACGGGCTGCCCGACATTCTCAGCGGAGCCTACTGGTACGAAAATCCCGGCCCCAAGGGCGGCGAGTGGAAGCGCCACCAGTACCGTGAGGTGGGGACGATGAACGAGTTCGTCTCGGACAGTGGCGAGTGGGCGATTGACGTGAATCACGACGGCGCGCCGGACGTGGTGACAGTCGGATGGATGACCAACGGCGTCTGGTGGTACGAAAACCCGAAAAAGATCGGAGCCGAGTGGAAGCGTCACTTCATCGCCGACAGCTACGACACCGAGGGCGGCTGGATGGCCGACATCAATGGCGACGGCAGGCCCGACCTGGTGTTCGCTCACTACAACCACTCCGGCATTTTGTGGATCGACTTTTCCGGTTCGGAGCCCAAGGTGCATCACGTCGGCACCCGCGAGCAGGATGGGCACGGCATCGGCGTGGCCGACATAGACGGCGACGGCAAGGCCGACATTCTCACCCCCACCGGCTGGTTCCGCCAGATCGATGCGGACAAGGACCAGTGGGAGTGGCATCCGGACTGGCACCTGGGCGACACCGGCTTCCCAATTATCGGCTATGACGTGCTGAACAACGGCAAGACCGACCTCATCTACGGCCAGGGGCACAGCTACGGGCTTTACTGGCTTGAACAACAGGGCGATGGCGCCAGCCGCCGCTGGATCAGGCACGCCATCGACGAGTCCTTTTCGCAGTCCCACGCTTTGGCGTTGACTGATATTGACGGTGACGGCGAACCGGAACTCATTACCGGCAAGCGCTACCGCGGCCACAGCGGTCATGACGCCGGCTCCTACGATCCCCTGGTGGTCTTTTACTACAAGATCAACCGCAAGACCGGCGAGTTCACACGCTACCCGATTTCGGTCAATGGAACTGCAGGCGTGGGTACACAGATCATCGCGATGGACCTGGACGGAGACGGCGACATCGATATTGCCACTGCCGGAAAAACCGGAGTGCATTTTTTTGAGAATCTGAAAGTCAACCTGGTGCCCAAGGAGCAGCGCGAAAAAGAGATTCTGCTCGACAAGAACTGGCCCTTCCCCGGCGAAGGACCAGAGATAAAGCAGGAGGAAGAGCCGAAGAAGCCGTAGTGCGCTGTCCCTGTGCTGGGTGCCCCAGAGCCCATACGCGCTAAGATGAGCTGCCTTCAGGAGCTCCCGCCTGACCTGGGATTGAACTCATCGACGGCAACTTCCAAATCCCCGACCGACAGCACGCCAACTCATTCCCGGACCCTGCGGCGTTTTTGGGGGATAGTTGATGCGGGGCCAATTCTCGATGGTGGACCTCTCGGTGAGCCATTTTACCGCTGCAGATTTTCGAGAGGCCTGGGAAGGCCAACGCCCGCCTGCGAATCAAGCTCCCTATACAGGTGTCCGGAGGACGACGGGCATCCGAGCCACCGCGGGTGGAACGCTCAAGCGAATCATCGACTGCGTAATCGGTAGTGCTTGCAGACTTGATTGAGGGCTAGTTTTTGCCTTTCCCTCGTCGAAGATTTCCGCCGCGAACGCGACACGCTGTTGCGGAGGGAAGACCATCGCAGGGTGGTATTCAGCGGCCTGTTCATACTCGATCTCTATTAGCCAAAAGTCCTCGTCATCCTCTTGGAGGCTCCCCGCAGGTCGCTTCTTTAGATCGTATCTGCGTTCAATGACGGGGTAGGACCCGGCGGGTCCGCCTCTCAGTGGACGCTGCGAATCTGACGCCGCATTTCTCTTTAATTTCGGAGATACGTGGCGCGTCGACCAGACATCTCGAACCGCGGCATTAACCGGTGGGTCCCAGGCAAGGACCAAACGCAACCTGGGCTCTTCAGCTGTCGCCAACCAATCCTTCGGTATCGGAACCATGATTTTAGCAATGTCGCTATCATCCTCCAAGACGCCCTGCCAGATCATGACTCCAGTCGAAAGAAGCGGTGCCATCAACCGGTCAACGCTTGCCGTCCCCCTACCGAGGGTACGCAATGCTAGTTCCCTCGCCGCCGATTGTAATTCCGGGGGCGTTGCGGTAAGTGCAAGAAATGCCTTGACTGTCACTCCGAAGGGCTGGGCCCCTCTATCGCACACTTTCTGCAGAATATCGAGGGCGAAGGCACATTCCCTCGCGAGAAGCGGTGCCGCGAAGGATGAACCTGACCCGTCCTCCCATAGCCCTCCCATCGAGAGTCCCCACACTCCGAGCCCCGGTGAAAACCCATATGCCAAGGTCGAGTTTCCCCCACTCGCCGAAAAATCAGGTTTTGGACTGTTGCATAGTCCTGGGCCGACGCGACAAAAGGGGCTCGGCCATCCGATTTCTGGCGCAAGACCTCCAGGAGATAGTGTTCCGACATATGAACCGCATGTGAGTGAGTTGAAGCTCCTCGCCCACGGTCCCAGTGCCCATGCAGGGTCGTTGAAGTGTTGAGGATAATTCTGAGCCGGGACAACGCCTAGCGGACTGTTTCCAGCTGACACGACTGCGATGATGTCGTTTTGGAAGATGAAATTATCAAGGTCTTGGACAAGAGCGAGCGACTCCGCTCGCTTGACCGGCTCTATGAGGTCCAAAGGCCTCGCATCGAAGCTCATGTTGAACACTCGCACATCAGGCGCTGTCGAAACTACGGCTTGTAATGCGCCTTACACGCTCTTTCCCTCGATCTCGCCCGGGTTTAGGCCGCTAACATTTATGTCATAGAAGCGCGCCTGGCCATCCGGCGTTCGGGCTGGCGGGCCACCACTGTAGTCTGGGTCGCCGAATACGATCCGGGAGGAAACGAAGGTTCCGTGCGAATGGGTTGCGGTTGGGCTTGAGCTTGGGGCGACATAGGCCCCGCGCCGGTATTTGCTCAAAATCGAGTGGCTCGAAGGAACGCCTGTGTCCAACACACCTACGACTGGAAGCCGGTCGATGTCGAGACCCGATGGATTGGGAGCGCTCCGTTGTGGACCCGCGGGTAGGGTTCTTGCCACAAACGATGTCAGAGGCGAGTGAAGAGACTGAATCGAAAAAAATCGCGAGCAATTCGCTCCAACGATTCCGCAGTGATTTTTGCACGGAACCATTGGCGCCCCGAGTAGTCGGTCCCAGTTCCCTCAGGTCGTTCGCCCAATGTTCGGTTCAATGTGGCGACAATTGCGCGAATTACCGTGTCAGTTTCTGACCTTGTGAGGAGGGGCTGTAATTCGATTACACCATCGCCAACGGATTTGCCGATGGATCGAATCCACTCCGGATCGACCTTAGCCTCAACGGGTACCATCTCGAATCTGTTTATTGTCGCCCACCGCGACTTCTCGCGTGCCCCCAATTCGGCGAGCGAATGCGCGGAATTTTCCAGTTGGCCTAACAGTTCTGGCTTCATGTGGACAACTGCCGCGCCGGACTCGGTTACGCCAATTAGGTCCATGCCCAGTCGCTTGAAAACCCGAGAATGCTTCTCGGAGAATATCGTGGATTCATAGACCTTCCCGTCCACCGCCTTTGTCTTATCCTTTGAAATTTTCGCCAACCGTCCTTCCGGTTCAGCAAGCACAAAATATCGGCTGCTCTTTAGCGGATCGTGGGATGCTTGGATTTGCGAGGCAACGCGCTTAAGGGACCGGTCTATCGTGCCGCCCTTTGCAGTCCAGTCGATATCCGCATACTGAGGGATTCGCCCGCCGGGCTCTTTTTCGCCACGCGATAGCTCATGCTGCTCGTTTAGATAAAACGTCTTCGGCGAAATGCGGTCTTCGGGGCTCATTTTCTTAAGAGCGCCTCAAGGGCGGCTCGCCTAGCTTCAGCCTCTAGCATTCTCTCTGCATCGGCAAACGACTTCGTCGCGGAAACCTGGTGCAGTATCTTAGCGGATGACCGGATTCCAAATCTGGCGATGATTCTCTTCGAATAGCATAGAACTTCTTGCTTGTTTGGGGCAGGAAAGCGAATAAACTCGTCGAATCTTCGCCAGAGTGCCCGATCTAGGTTTTCGGGGACGTTCGAGGTAGCGATAACTATACCAGGGGTCTCCAAAAATTCGAGCTCTTGCATGAGCGCGATGACGATCCGATCAAGCTCCCCCACGTCAAGCGGGCTTCCCCTCTGTTTGCCCAAGGCGTCAATCTCATCGAACAGGAGCACGCAAGGTCTTGAAGCGGCAAACCGGAAAATCTCCCGAAGATGGATCGCGGTTTGGCCGAGGAAGGAACCGATCACTGCGTCAAATCTAACGACGAAAAGCTTCATCTTCAATTCGTGAGCAATTGCCCGAGCGGTGAAGCTCTTGCCGCAGCCCGGAGGCCCAACAAATAGGAGTTTGGCTCTCCTTCGAAGTCCCCGAGATGATAGAAAAGTGCCGTGTTGTGCCTCTTCGATGACCGCCTCAAGGGTCCTTCTGGCGGCGGGCCGAAGCATGGCATCTTTCAATTGAACTTCCGCCGCGCCGCTGGTTAGTGCGGTTTCCAGGAAGTTGCCGTTTGTCAACACGCCCGAGATCGGCTCTGCGAGTCGGCCTGTCCTTAATCCGTTTGAATGCAACGATCCCTTCAGCATTTGTGCAGCAGAGGGATGACCTTTCTTTTCCTCCGAGACCGCGATTTCGGCCGCAATCGAAGAGGCCGCCTCCAAATCTTTGTCTGAAATGGCCTGAAACAACCTCGCAAGTTGGCGAATCTGTGGCATAAGCGTCAATCAGAATTCTACCTCAGGCAAACGAACCCCGAATTGTCCGCGCCTCACTAAGCTCAGTTTCCTCAATTAGATGGAATTCGGGATTCAGGGGCGCAGGTCCTTTGGCTTGGATCCTGTTTCGCCGCCGAACTGATCAGTAACCGTACGTCGGCTAGTGAGAAGGAACTGCCAAGGCGTTGGCGTTTTCCGGCCGAATTACCGGCTACTTGGAAGCTACCGGTTGAGAAACATCCCCGCGCACTCTCGGCGCGGATCAGAGCTTCACCTTTGCGCGGCACGGTTCAATCGCATCGGACGGCAGCATCGCGAGGCTGCGTAAGCCCGCACGATAAAATCCACGCCAGGCAATCCTGCGGGCATTTGCAGATAATTACCATCCGCAAGCGCACAATAGCTGTATGTCAAACCTGCACCCAATCGATCTCCGCCTCCGCGAACCCAATCTGTCAGGCATGTGCCCTTCCCGAACCACCCAAACACACCCCACCCCTCCCCCCTTTTCTCCCCATCCTCTTGAAACGAAGTATGTTAGATGAAAAAATGACCCATTTCGACCCGATTGGACCCATCAAACAAAGGACTTACCAGCCCCCGGTTTTTGCGTCTTTCCAGAACAAAGCACTTACAGCGAGCACAGAGGGTATGCCGGGTGCCCCATCCATTCGCGCCCTTCGCGAATGGGTGGGAGACCACAAACCCAAATTTGAGCAGCTTCTTATCAGTTCAGGTCTCTTACCCAGATGTTTCTGAAGCTGAGCGGCTCGCTCTTATCGCCATGCGCCTGCAGCTTGATCGGCGCGCGGTCATACGCTTTATAAAATGGCTTCCCGATGTAGAGGGTTTGCCCCTTCAACTCGAAGTGATTCTGCACCAGCACTCCGTTGAATAAAACGGTAACGTACGCAGGGGTCTTCACCGAACCGTCGTCGTTGAATCGAGGCGCGGTCCAGACAATGTCGTATGTCTGCCACTCTCCCGGCTTGCGATTCGGATTCACAAGCGGAGCGCTCTGCTTGTAAACGCTCGCGGCCTGGCCGTTGACATAGGTCGTGTTGTTGTAGGAATCGAGCACCTGCAGCTCATATCCATCGTCGCCGGGGCCGGTAGAGGCGAGAAAGACGCCGCTGTTTCCGCGCGCCTGGCCGCTGCCGGTAATGTTTGCGGGGATCCTGAATTCGAGATGTAGCTGGTAATCCTTGAACTTTCGCTTGGTCTCGATGTTGCCCACGCCTTTTTCTTTGGTCACGGTGAGAACGCCGTCGGAAACGACCCACCGGGCCGGGGTGTGGTCCTGGGCCGAGACCCACTCATCTTCGTTTTTCCCGTCGAACAGCACAATTGCATCGGAGGGCGGCGCAGTTTCAGCCGCGCCTGGAGTCACGATGGCTGGCACAGGCGTCCATACTTCTGTGTCTTCAGGTTTGGGCTTGGTTGCTTGTTGGGCAGAAAGGACAGCTGAGATGGAAACCAGAGCTGCCAGCGCGAGGAGTTGAGAAAGTCGAGTGTTCATAAGTGCAGATGAGGATACACCTCCTGGGACTGGACGCGACAGTCCGATTTTCGGGCGCGCTCTTCCGCGGCTGGCGAGCGGCTCTAGTCCTTTTTTGTTGAGTCCCCGGACGCCGCCTTCCCATTCCCCGCCGCGGAAGTGATGGTGAAGGAATTGAAGTATCGCTCGACATCCCGGTCTCGCCGCGCCTTTACCGAGGGGAATACGGCGATCAGCATGTAAAGGCGTGAGCCGGCATAGATCAACCGGGAATTCATCACCCCGCCACCCGAGTTGCGGGCCTCGAATACCCGCCCCGGAAATCCCTGCGAGTTATTTGGCGCCTCATTCACCAGCGTAGTCTGGGTTCGTGCGACTGCGCCGTCGCGGGCCATCTCCAGGGTCCGGCCCGGAGCCTGGTTGCTGGCGCGCGCCACGGGCGGGTTGTCCTCCCAAGCCACGGAAAAAGTGGTTTCCGCATCGGGGTTGGAGAAGATCATGTCCATCTGCTCCGTGCCGCCGGTCTCGGTGTAAGCCGGGATCTGAATCTGCTTGACGTCGGCCGGCATCTCCACCCTGAAGCCGTCGGCGGCGCGGTCAACCTTTTGCCACTCAATGGTTGCCGGATGCGCTTTGGGCGCAGTGGTCTCGCGGTCCCGGTTGTCGTCGGCACCGATCGGGCCAGCACCCGCGAGTCCAAGCTGCTCCCGATGCATGACGATATATCCGATTCCAAGAACCGCGACTGCGGCCAGGCCGATCAAAATCCATCGATTCACACTCTAGAGCTTGCCAACTGCAGCCGGTCTTTGCAAGTTGATTATGGTCATCTTGCGGGCGGAGTGTGCCAGACAGGTAAAATCTGCCGCTGGCTTGCAGGCACAATTTCAGGCCGGTCCGCGGAAATGATTTTCCACACAACTCAGACCCTTGACGCAACCTTTTCCTTGGTCGTGCATCTACCTATACAACTAGCAGAGGCGTCCCCGAACTTTGGCCCATCCACGAATGAACCTTCTTTGAGGTCCTTCACGGACCTTTTCAAATTACCCCCCTGGATCCCCTCCTATCAATGCCTCTCGAGCGGGCCTGCCGGAAGGCAGGCCCATTCGCTCCCCCTCCGGTTTCCCCCTATTAGCCCACCAGGTAAAATCCCACGCCAAGTAGAATCAGAGCAGCATGCTGTCTTCCTCCAGTCCCAAGACGCCCTCCGCTGCACCTGCACATCCGTCAGCCGTCCAGGAGATCGACGCCGCATTTGAAGCAGCCGGCCTCGTTCGAAGCTTTGCCCGCAATCTTCGCGGCAACGCAGCTGGCGTCACGCGCAGTGCCCGCCTTGAGCGCGCGACGCCGGAGGAGTTGCTGTCTGCCGCGCCCGTTCCAGCGACGGCTGCGAATGGAGTCCAGGTGATCAGGATCGCCAGCTGGGACAAGCCTGACAGGCGCAAGGCTGGCTGGCTCTGGCATGGATTCAGCACCCGCAAAGGCGGCCAGAGCCGGGCCAATTGCGCGGAAGACGCACCGGGCGATCTGAATCTTGGATTTACATCCGCCGACGACAAGGAAGCTGTGGCGCAGAACCGGCGGCTCCTGGTTGAAGCGGTTACAGGAGATCCGGCCACACCTCTGGTTACTGTTCGCCAGATCCACTCCAGCGTCCTGGTTTTTGCCGCGGCCGAAGACGCAGGCCGGAAGACTCCACGGAAGGCAGACGGCCTGATGACCGATGAGCCCGGCATACTTCTGGGCGTCCAGACCGCCGATTGCATTCCCGTGCTGGTTGCCGACAGCAAGCGCCGCGTGGTGGCAGCTTTTCACGCCGGATGGCGGGGCACGGTGAAGAGGATTGTCGAGTCCGGCGTGGGCCGCATGAGGCTTGAGTTCGGCTCGCGGCCGGAAGATTTGATTGCCGCGATCGGGCCGGGAATCGGCGTCTGCTGCTATGCGGTGGGCGAAGAGCTGCTGTCCAGCTTCGAGTCTCAGTTCGCCTATGCCGATGAGCTCTTCCGCGAGGTGGACGATACCGATCCGGTGCGAAACAAATACCCGATGCTGTTTCTGACCCAGCGCGCCCCGGGCCACTCGCCGATTGGGCCGAGCCTCCACGTTGACCTGGTGAAGGCCAATCGACGCCAGTTGCTGGATGCGGGCCTCAGGCCTCGGTCAATCCAGGCGGTTGGAGGCTGCACCAGCTGCCATCGGGAGTTGTTCTTTTCGCATCGCGCCTCGCACGGCCACGCGGGACGGATGATGAGCGTGATCGGGATTCGGCCGCGGCAGGCTGAGGCCTTTCTTGTCCGCGTAAGATGAGTGAACCGGCTATTCTGCAGCGGCTGAAGAGGCTGGAACTGATAGCTTGCGAATCGCCGATCAGACCGAAGCGATTACCCCTGGCGCGAATCACAGGTTTGGCTTGACCAGCGCCTGATACACGGGGGGCCTGCTCAGTTGCTCCATATCGGGCTGCCCGGGACCCATCATTCGCTGCGTCATACCGATAAAAATCAGGTCGTTTGCGGGATCGACCCAGAACCATGTGTCGGCCGCCCCAAGCCAGAAAAACGTGCCTTTGCCAACCACTTCGTCAGCTTCGGGCGGATCGGTGAAGACCGCGCAATCATAACCGTACCCCATGCCTGGGCGGATGGTCTCCGGGCCAATGGAGAACTCACCCGTCATGAGACCGGGGGCGAGATGATTTGCGGTCATAAGCGCGACCACGGCCGGCGCGAGGATACGCACGCCGTCGAGTTCGCCGCGATTCAGGAGCATCTGAGCAAAGCGCATGTAATCCTGCGCCGTAGAGACCAGGCCTCCGCCGCCCGAAGGCATGGTTGGCTGGGCTGCGTAGCCGCCGACCGCGGAGCTGGCGACCATTTCGCCATCCTTGTCTCCTGCATAGAGCGTTGCAAAACGGTCCCGCTTTTCTTTGGGGATATAGAAGCCGGTGTCTTTCATTTTGAGAGGCCCGAATATATGTTGCTGCATGAAATCGGGCAAGGGCTGGCCCGACAATTTCTCAACGATATAGCCTTGGATATCCATGGACACGCTGTATACCCAGCGAGTCCCCGGCTGGTAGAGCAGCGGGGTTTTCGCCAGCTTGTCGATCATGTCCTGGAGAGACGGAGATTGCAGAATGTGTTCGTCCTGGTACATTTTGTCGACCGGACTGGTCCCGAAGATCCCGTAGGTGAAGCCAGCGGTGTGGCTCATCAGCTCGCGCAAGGTGGGAGCGTGAATTGGGTCTTCCAGAATCATCTTTCCGCTCTGATCCAGGCCCTTGAAGACTTTCAGGTGGGCGAACTCAGGAATGAATTTTGAGACAGGATCCGAAGGCCGCCATTTGCCCTCCTCATAGAGGATCATCATGGCAACGCCTGTGACCGGCTTGGTCATCGAGTAGATGCGGAAGATTGTGTCCGGCGTCATCTGCGCGCCGCTCGCAATATCCTTTTTGCCGTATGCTCGCTCCTCGATCACTTTGTGGTGGCGTGCAAGAAGTGTCACAAGACCAGCAAGCTGCTTCTGATCGACCTCACGTTGCATTGCTGCGTGAAGACGATCGAGCCGCTCGGAGGAGAAGCCGAGAGATTCCGGATTGTTATTGGAAAAACCGGAGGCTGCCTTGTTCGCCGATTGTGCCTGGGTCAGATGCGCGGAGGCGACAAAGAGCAGTCCGGTGAGGAGCAATACCCCGAAACGCGAGATCCGTGTTTCTTTCATTTGTTCTAGTCCTTTCATTGAACACCAAGTGATGCAGGTATGCGATTCAGACCGAGTATAGTCGATCAAAATTCGTATTGGGGGAACCCGGAGATGTCTCCGGAGTGGCTGAAATGGCGCCTCTTCGGTAGGTTCGGCGCACGAAGAGTGGGACTGCGCCGCAGAGGCACGTTCATCAAACTCCTTGAGCTGTCTTTCCTCGTCCTTGTTTATCTCCTCGAACATGCCGGCGCGGTCGTCACCCGCGAGGAGCTGAGCCAGCTTCTGTGGCCCTCCGATGCCTTTGTGGACTTCGACCATAGCCTGTGCTCGGCGTTGGCCGGGTTCAGGTGATTTTCAATGACCGCCGGGCGGTAAGCCTTGCGTGGCGCAACAGCTCTTATGAGATTGATGTTCCACAACAGGGCGTGCCCACAATACTATGTGCATAAGCGATACGCTTGCCGTGCCAAATCTGCTTCCGTGGTATACAACTCTGAATAGCCCAGTGCCCAATTTCGAGAAAACCCGAACGGAATTCCAGGAGATACTCGCCAAGCCCATTCGCGAGCTCGGGCTCAAACTCGAGGGTTCTCCGCTCGAACGATTCGTTCAGCAGCTTTATCGCGAACTGGAAGCCAAGGGTATCCACAAGTTCCGCCCGCTTTGTTATCTCACCGATGAATGGGGATGTCCCTCCGGCGAGCCCGTCATCGGCGTTCCGTTCTATCTGGCCAACCCGGACCTGGCACAGCTTGAGCGCGATATGAACGACCTGGAAGACGCTCGAGAGATCATGATGTACATGCGTCATGAGGCCGGACACGCATTCAATTACGCGTACAAGCTGCACAAGTCGGCTGAGTGGCGCGATCTCTTCGGTCCGTTTCGCCGCGCATATCGCGATAATTACCGTCCCATACCGTTCTCTCGGAAGTTTGTTCGCCACATGGCCGGGTGGTACGCGCAGAAGCATCCGGACGAAGATTTTGCGGAAACGTTTGCGGTCTGGCTCACGCCTCGCTCGCAATGGCGAAAGCGCTACGAAGGTTGGGGTGCGCTGGCCAAGCTCCAGTACGTCGATCGCGTGGCGCGAAAAGTCGCAGATGTGGAACCCATCCGGCGTCGCGGCCGCACCGACATTACCGTCGACGAGATGGAATCGACGGTCGGCGAGTTCTATCATCTCAGCCTGCCGGAGGAGATTCCGGTGCAGGAACTCGCGCTGGATGCCGACCTAGCGGACATCTTCAATATCTCCCGCAAGCGGCGTAAGTACGTGCGACCCGCCCAGGAGATGTTGCGTCAGCATCGCAAGCCCATTGTCGACAAGGTCGCGTATTGGAGCGGCGTGCAACGTCCGATCGTCAATCGACTAGTGGAAGCTATCTGCAAGCGTGTCGGGGACCTGGGTCTGCGCGTGGACGTTCGACGCGAGTCCGAGTACCTCACGGATTTCACGGTGTACACAACCGCACTCTCAATGAATTACCTGATCCGTGGGAAGTTCATTAATCCCTGAGGTGTGCCGGCAGCTGCCGTCACTCCGATTGGAGGCCGCATGACTGGAACGAATTTGAAAGTCACCGTGCTGCACGACTTGTGGGAAGAAGAACCTGCCGAAGTGCAGGAAGAAGTTCCTGCGCCGCGCAAGCGCAAGGGGCAAAAGAAACGCAAGAAGAAGCCGGTAAAGCACGACCGCGAAGAGATCTTCGATGCCTTGGTGAAGCTCGGTCATGAGCCGTCGTATTACGTTCTCGACGGCCGCCCGCAATCACTGGTCGGACTCGCCAAATGTGGCGCCGATCTCATTTTCAACCTCACGGAATCCTATGCGGGCGATGACACCAAGGAGATGCAAGTCACTGCATTCCTGGATTTGCTCGATATCCCCTACACCGGCGCGGGACCTCATGCGCACATTCTTGCGCAGGACAAATCGATCGCCAAGAAGATGTTCGCGTTTTACGGGATTCAGTCGCCCTACTTCGCGACAGCCTATCGCGGCGCCATCGACCACGCACATGACATCTCGTTCCCACTCATCGTGAAACCCACCTCCGAAGATGGATCCATCGGCATCGATGCCGCTGCCGTAGTTACCAGCGTGAAGGAGTTGATGGAGCGCGTCCACTATATACAGACGGAATTCGATTCTCCTGCGTTGATCGAGGAGTACATTGAAGGACGCGAGATTTACGCCTCGATCCTCGGCAGTTACGAGAACGCACATGCGCTTCCGCTGGTGGAACTTGACCTTTCGAAGCTTCCCAAAGGCACGCCCAGGATCGCCAGCCAGGATGTGAAATTCGAGAAGGACACGGAAGCCTATAAGCTGACGAAATCGGCGATCGCCGAAGACCTCGATGAAGAAACCGTAACCAAGCTCAACGAGATCGCGATCAAGGCCTATCGCGCCGTCAAGCTTCGCGATTATGGCCGCATTGACCTGCGCGTATCGAGTAAGGGCGAGGTCTATGTCATCGAAGCGAATCCGAACCCATGGCTCTCCAGTGGACAGGAGTTTGCCATGGCCGCGAAGAAATCCGGCCTCTCCTATACCCAAATGATCGGAGAGATCGTGGACCTCGCGATGGCTCGGCAGGCGTGAAAGGTGGCAAGAAGTTCAGGCGATTAGCCTCGCACGGGTCTACTCGAATGCGTCAATTCGCCGTGCAAATGATGCTGACCGTTCCGCCGCTGGCAACCGACGCTGCGTGGTTGATGGTGACGCTGTTGCCACTGGTAGAAGAAATATAGGCCAGCGCCGCCGCCGCCGCTGTAGAGTTTGTGGGTGAGAATGTGCAATGCGAGTATGCGGTTGCGCCGGTCACCGTGAAAGTATCGGAGGTTCCTGTCGTATATGTCCCGGTTCCGGTAGCAACACCAGCCTGAGCTGGGTTCAGTACGCCGGATGCGTTGCCAAGCGGAATCGCAGCCCATGTCCCTGGCGTACCAGCAGAGACGTTTTCGTATCCCGCAATGCCGTTGGCTTTAGCTGCTGAGTTCCACTCCACATCGCCCATGAACCACGCCTGAGTGGAAGGTGCTCCAATGGAGCGAGTTGGCAGTTGCATTTCCAATCCGATTTTTGGAGCAACAAAGGTCATAGCCGTTGGGCTTGAAATAGTTCCGAGACTTCCGTCAACCTCTACAAGTACGGCCAGCGGATTCAACCCATTGACGCTTCTTATTGTCTTGTCGGTAGCTGTTCCAACCGTAATGTGTTGGCCCGCGCCCAGATCGGCAGTGGAAGACGTGACCGCTGTTCCAGTATCTGAGTCACTCCCGGAGAAGTTCTGGCAGCTAAACGGCAACGTGAAGGACGAGCCGGATGCTGTCTGCACTACAAATGGGCCGCTGTTGAGATATGGCTCTGCTGTTCCGGCAAGGAATATCTGCTCTCCTGCGGCAAAGGTGTTTGTCGCACTAACCGTCAGAGTTGTGCCGGAGCATCTTGTAGCTGTGATTCTGGCTTGAGAGCCGGTGCAGCTAAGCTCTCCGGATTTACCTGTGGTTGTGCAGGTAGTCAGGCCATAGTTAGGCGTTCCGGTTGTACCCGCAGTCAGCACCACGTCGAGGGCATACCGCTTGGTCGAAGCGGTGCTGGCCCAGTAAGCAGGAGGGGCAAGAACTTGCCCCGCAAAGAGAGTTGTCGCATTTGGCAGAGCAGCGAAAGCGGTGTCGGAATACATAAGTGCGCTCGCCTGTATCCCATCCTGCCAGATTTGGCTATAGCTCAAGTCACCTATATGCTGATCGAGGGTGGTATAGGCCCCTAAGGATCCACCAATTCCTTGTGCCTTCTGTGACGACCCGTAAGATAAATGCGTTTGAAATCCGCTGCTTCCCGAAAGATACTGTCTTTCAAGAGCGGGCAGACCGACAAACGCAGTATAGCTGGGATGCGCCATTGCACTGAACCCGGCTTGAAAGACGCTTGTATCCAAAACAAGCGCGGTGTCCGACGACGGAGAACTGACAATCGATGGACAATTTGTTGCAACTGCACCGCCGGCACATGCGATATAAGCATTCTCTCCATCGATGAAGAATTGAGGGAATCTCGCCGTACTTTTAGCCAGTACACACGGAAGGAGTGTGATCGCTCCGTAACCGGGCAGGAACGGTTCATCCTCTTCAAAGCGCATATTATGAAGATGCAGCCTTACCACGGGATTCGCAGCGCATCCCTGCGCGTCCAGCATGATGTTCGCGCCGGAAAGCGAATTTCCATATAGATTCGTGGAAGACCCTGCGCTTATTTGCCCATCGGACATTCCAACGTTGTCAACGGCGTATACCTTCCAATACACGTTAGCAATTGAATTCGCATCCGATCTCCAGCCTCCTCGAAAGTCTGCGGTGATTGCGCCCGCCGCAAAATCAATATCGAAGTACAATGCGCCATCAATCCATGCGTTTTCGATGCGGGTACCGGTATCTGAGCGAGAGCCGAAGAAGAGTGAAACCCCGAGTTGTTGCGCTGCCGTAGTCCCGCGTGCGTTGTTAATGTATATATCTTTGACTAACTGCTCAAACCGGGCATAGCCATCGAATGCAATGCCTACGTTGATGCTTGTCGCGGTGCAGCTATCTATAAAGGTTCCAAGAACCGCTGGAGCGTAGGGGATGCCGATGGTAAATGAATTGCCGGACACTGCGCCTATCTGTCCCACCGCATAATTGACCATCGCTCCGGCATAGGTAGAACAACCCTGCAGGATCACCCATTGATTGAGCGAGAAATTGTTTGCCGCGTTTACTGTGATTTCAAACGATTGCGGACCTAACCAGCTTCCGGCGGGATTGCTGGCAGAGAAGATGGGAGTAGCTACTTTTATCCGGGTCGAATCGCTTGTCGAAAGAGTCTCGAGTTTTCCGGTTTGGAATTGCTGCCTAGCGTAGACAACTCCAGCCGTTGGGTTGGTGTATGGCTGGCTCCTCTTGAGATTCTTGTCCGAAGAAGCATTAAGCATCGTATAGAGCGCCGTCGCTGTCGCCGGGGCATCTGTACCGATATTGACCTGATTCCCCGAAGCTCCAGAAGTCACAAACGTCACTTCAGTTCCGTTGATCGTAATCGTATCGCCGTTCCTTGGGTTGCCTGTTCCGCTGCTGAGAATGGTAATGGAGGAACGGTTATAAGCAGTGGTGGCGGTAGTGAAGGATACAACGGTCCCCACCGCTGGCGCGGCGGCGCCGTTCCATTTGATGGCAACTGGTTCTTGGTTTTGTTCGATTCCCTCAATCCCGCAAGTATCCCATGCGTTGATCGTGGAGCTGAAGATATAGTCACGTATCCCCAGAAATTCCACCACTCCCCCAAAATGGGCGGGAAATTGAGTCCCGCTTCCAAGAGAGTTGCAGGCGTTGAAAGCAGCTTGAATTCCTGCTGTATCGTCAATGATCGCGTTGTTGACGGTGGTCGCGGCGGCTGGGGTGAAAGCAATCGAAGCTCCGCTCACATGCGTTACGGTAATAATGAGGTTGGCGCCAGCCTCTCCCGCGCCCGGGATGTTATATTTTTGACCAGCCGCGAAGCCCCTGTTGCTCATTACGGTGAGCAGGGTTGGATCCGTGACTACGTTGATCGAACCGGTAGTGCTGAAGCCGGTTCCAGCCGCTCCATACTGCGTCACATCGTAGCGTGGACCGATGGAAACGAGACTCGATGCGTAGGAGGTTCCGTTTGCCTGCGCGCCGGTAGCGGCGGAGCCAGTGTTGCTTGCAGTTCGGAGCGTGCTGGTGCTGGTTGACGTCATGTTCCCGCTCGCAACCTTCCCGCCCACTGTCGCATTCTCGCCCTCGTTTGCCTTGACCTGAGCAGGGATTGGCGTCTGGGCTTGACCGAAGGAGGACCGCATCAGCAATGTGACGGCAACTATGCTGACGGATAACACACGTCGCATTTTCACCCCTCTTTCGCGCAAAGCTTGAAGTATTTGCAATTCTTGCCGGCATTGCATGCGTTGGCTCCGGTAAAGGCAGCGAATGAGGGTCCAGAATCGGTGCCGGATATGGACAGCGATGCAAGCAGCATCGACCAGAATGTATGTTTGTCGCGTGGTATATTGCATCCGGTGCAAAGACAATCCGTACGCCTGAATCGTGGTCTGTCGAAGAAGACGCTTGTCATTCCCAAAGGTGCTTCCAAATTACTCCTGCGGCATTGCCACGTCAAGACTGACACTCCCGCCCGGTGACTCGACGGAATTCCTGCTTTACCAGTCGCGATCAAAGCAGAATAATCCCCCCTTAGACGGGACGCGCGTTCAAAGGACGTGCGTCTGTAAGCAACGCTGCGACGAACGGCCCGCGCTTTGCGAGCAGGCCTCATCTGGCGAGCGCTTGCATGTCCGCGGCAACAGCGTCATGAACGTACATCACACTGGTTGGCTCCGCGACAGTTTCCGCGCTCTTTTGCCCCGGCACGTGGATCATCAGGACTGGACGAGGATCCCATTGGCCTCCGTGGGATCCGCGCTCGTCTTCGGCACTCCATCCCGGCAGCGGCCTCCACATGGTTGTGCGCCAGGAATGATCCCCCTGGACGATCAGCGTGGTTGCTGCCCATCGTGGCTGCGTTTCGAGAAGGTTCAGAATCTGGCCAAGCAGACGGTCTGAGAAATCCAGTGAATCCAGATAAGAGCCTCCCACTGCAAACCTGCCCGTTTTCCGGTCCCAGAAGGCGGGTGGATGCGGTGCGGGGAGATGCAGAAAAATGATGTCTGCGTGGCTGCTGGCAATCGTCTTGAGCGCATGGTCCCGCACGTTCTCAACAGATACGATGTGGCCTTCAGCATTCCAACTGGCTACATCTGCCCATGCGCGGCTTGGCGCCGCGATTTTCTCAGCCAGTATCCGCAATGGAAACCATACGTTCCGGGCAAAGCTGGCGCCGGTTGAAGTCGGCCCGCGATCCTGCGCATCCTCGTTGCTCCAGTAGCAATCTGTAGCAATCGCCGCGAACACCGGGCAGTAAGCAACGTACCATCCCACAATCGAAGTTGTCAGGCCGCGTTGTTTGGCCACGCCGAACAGCGATGCGTTTGCGTCGAACGTCGTCCAGTGGGAGTCGTCTCCAATTCGAACCAGGTATTGGTTCTGCGCAGTGTACTCAACATCGGTTACTGCCTGGCCAAGCAGCAGACTGGGGACAGCGCGCGTTGTCCGGTAAGCGATCGGCGTCATGTCGGTGTACAGCGTGCTCTCGGCGCGCAGGCGGTCGAGGTTAGGAAGGGCGAGCGACGGATCGCGCTCCTCAAACACGGGCTTATACGCCAGTTCATCGAACAGAATCCAGACCAGCCGCGGCTTGTTTGCGCCTGGCTCTGCAATCTGGTTAGCGAAGGCTTGCGGACCTGGGCGCCAAAGCGTTGCCCGCGCAAGTTGCCAGGTCATCACCAGCGCAAACACCGCAAAACCGGCTAGAAGGCTGCTGCCTGCGTTGCTGAGCTTAACTGCGACCCTGGGAACTTTCCACAGCAGCAGTCCCAATGCAAAGGTCCAAACCAGGCCGACCGCAACCACTGCGATTGCAGGCACCTCGAAGGGCATCACGTCAAGATTGCGCGCCAGCAAGAGCACGGGCAGAAGCACCATCAGCACCCAACGCACCCTCGGCCACGCATGAAGGCGGCGAAGCAACGCCATCAAGCCGGCGAAGACCAGAGCCACCAGCACCATGTCCGTCAGGTGAGCCAGCGCAATGCGCGTCAGCGGCACCGGCGAACGCATGCGCGCGTCTCCTTCGCTTGACGTGAGGTCGACATAGTTCGGCAGCAGCAATATGGCGGCAAATGCCCAGGCCTGTGCGGCTTTTTTCATCATGACGTGACCGCTTCCCTCTGCATTCCGGCCACAGGCTTGCGATCAAAGAGCAGCAGAATCCGTCCGTTCCCAAGCACGGTTCGATCACTCACATCAAAGAAGGGAGCAAAAGCCTGCGTGAGGTCGGCCTCAGTCAAATGTCCATAGATCTCATCCCGGCCGCGCAGCCACTCCTGAAACATGGGATCGGAGGGGGGCACCCACTCCACCAGAAGCCACCGACGCGTCAGCCTGGAACAAAGATCTCCGATGTGGCCCAGAGGCACTTGCTCGCGCAGAATGAGGTGATGAATTACCGCCAGCATCAACACCAGGTCGAACTGACCACTCAGGCGATCTAGCAGCGACAATTGCTCCCGGTTTCTCCAGCCCACGGCGGGAGTAGGCCGAGCGATGTTTGCCACAAGGGCCGTTATGAACTTGCCCTGACGCTCCGCAGTCTGCCATAAAGCTGCGATGGCCGCGGGGTCGCTGTCCAGGGCCACCACCTGAGCGCCGTTCTCGGCCGCCATCAGCGAATACAACCCCGTGTTGGCCCCTATATCCAGCACATGGGCAGGGCGGAGCCGTGCAAGCACGCCCCTTACAAACTGCTGTTTAGCCTCTGTATCGGCGGCCTGGTAGTGGCTCGCGGATTGTTGATAGCCGGTCCATTGGCTGCTGGTTTGGGATCGCGCTGCGCGGCGAATCTGCTTGCCCAGACGGAAGATGCGCTTGTGCAGAATATGTGTGGCGAGCTCCGGGTCGGATGTAGTCGGGAAACGCCGCGCCTTATCGGCTTTGCCCGCTTTGCTCTCGAACATAGTGGCTAGCGTGACCACGTCCAGAAGACTGGGTCGCAGTCTTTGCCAACGCGGCAGCGCCTCATAGATGGTTCGCGGCTCATATCCGTCGCGAAAAAACAGGGTGGTCCGCAGCGGCCAGTTCAACAGCTTCTCTGCCACCAACGGAAGCAGAAATGTGCGAACAAATTGTCCATACGCGAGCCACGTGGTCGAATTCGGATTGCGCCGCTCGAGCGACAGCACATCCACCAGAATCGGACGCGCGCCGGCAAAGAGGATGTTCAGCGGGGTCGCGTCTTTCAACATCCAGCCTGCGTCAATGGCCTGGCTGGCAATGCGCAGCGTGAGTTCGGCGGCGCTGCGCCACTGCGCAGTAGTCCACTCCCACGGATAGGAAATGGGGTCGATGCGCGGATGATGTAGCCAAAGCTCTCCAGGAAGCGTGGCAGGGGTCACTTCGGGCTGCACAATCTCGCTTGAAATCAGATCGCCGCTGCGCTCAAGTACAGCTCGCAGCGGAGAGGCTAGAAACGCAAGTGTCTCCTCCACTGCCCCAGGGTGAATTCGCCGCAGTGCGTGGGCGCGTGTAAGCCGCAACTGACCGGCAGGATCGCGGAAGGTCCACTGAGGCTCAGCGCCCTCGGAAGCGTCATCGGGACTTGCGCAAGGTCGCTCGGGGAATTCGGCCTGACTGCTCACGGGAGGCGCGGACCCTGACCTTCCCGGTCCTGACCTTTCCGATCATTGCCTTCCCAAACGTTGCCTTCCTCTGTGCCGCCATAAACTCCCTGTTGGGGTTTGCGATTGGCGCCCCGATGGAACAGTGCGTAGATCTTGCGCCGCAAATACCAACCCACTGCAACCAAGGCCGAACCTGCCGCCTGGATTGCCAGAAGGCCTGTGCCGGGATCTGTATATGCGTATGCTGGCTGCTCAAAAAGCAGAAGAGTGCCCGCAAGAATCAGCAAGAGAGGAATTGTGTGCAGCAAATTTCTCATTTTTCGGTCCGCAACTCCGGGCTCCGAGGTTGGGTTTCTGCCTGACCGGCAGAGTTGAAACGCTCAGTGCGAATCTCCTTTGGTATGACGATAAACCGATTGGCCGGTTTTCGTCGCGAACTATGAGTCACAGGCTGTATACTGCAAAGGATTTCCTGGCTCCTGGATCGCTTCCAGCACAGAATCTTTGTTCCCGGTATTCTTTTCGCTGCTTGCCATGCCGTGGTTTTACTCTCTGTTTTAGCGATCAGGAGGGATCCCATTTCGTTTACTCTACACCCCTCGCGGAGGCACAGATTGGCCAGACCAATCTGCCGCCGCCCTTTCTTCCCCGCATTCAGACGCGAACGAGAGGGACAAGGGGCTGTTACCACTGTGTCTGAAGCCTTGGCCAACGCCGGCAGCGGAGAAAAATCGCGGAACCTGTACACTCGACGGGCTATTTGCCGTCCTATTGAAGGGGACAGTTCACGGGAATCCGCCTGCCCCATACGGATTCGGGCTCCTCACGTGTTCATGCATGTTGGAAAAATGGGTTGTCAGACTGCATCCGTCGTAAGCCAGTCACAAGCCCAGTTGAGGCTTCCAGCGAAACTTTCTTCTAACCGCACGTGTTGAGAATTTGATGAGCCTGACCACAATCACGTCGCCGATGAGCGTACCAAGAGTATGCCTCTCGAATCACCTCAGCCTCTTTCGCCTCGATCACTCGGTCAAGCAGATCTTCGTGGTCCCCGGAATCGTGATCGCGGCAAGTCTGACGGGAACATCCTTTAGCACCGACCTGATCCTGCGGATCGCGCTCGGCATGGCTTCGGTGGTCGCTGTCGCCAGCAGCAATTATGTGCTAAATGAGTTGCTGGACGCTCCATTCGATCGGCTTCATCCCACCAAATGCTTTCGCCCCGCAGCAGTCGGCAGCATCAGCATTCCACTGGCCTACCTGCAATGGCTGGTTTGCGGCATCGCCGGGTTTCTTTTGGCGTACCCGGTTTCGAAAGGGCTCTTCCTAAGCGTCCTGAGTCTGTGGATTATGGGGTGCTATTATAACATCCCTCCCGTCCGCATGAAGGACATCCCCTATCTGGATGTGCTGTCGGAATCGATCAACAACCCGATTCGACTGTGCGTTGGGTGGTACATCGTCACCCCAACCGTGGTGCCCCCTGTTTCGCTGCTGGTTGCTTATTGGATGCTGGGAGCCTATTTCATGGCCCTAAAGCGATTCAGCGAGTATCGCCAGATCGGATGCGAGCCCGCAGTGCGCTACAGGCGTTCTTTCGAGTTCTATAGCGAAGAAGCTCTGCTGACTTCTGTCCTGTTCTATGCGGCAACTGCGATGCTGTTCTTTGGCGCCTTTGTCATGCGCTACCGCATGGAGATGGTCCTGGCCTTCCCTCTGGTCGCTTTACTGATGGCCGTCTATTTCAACCTCGCATTTGTCCATGACAGCCCGGTCCAGAACCCGGAGAAGCTTTACAGGCAACCCCGCCTAATGGTTTTACTGGCGGCCTGCAGCTTCGTCCTTTGTGTGATGTCCTTTGTCAACCTGCCCTGGCTGGCACAGGTTTTTCCCAAGTCCGGTGTTCACTAGTATTCTGTTGATCACGGACTAAGAGCTGTGTCTTGTCCGCGCATTTCCCCGGATGGTTGAAAGCAGAGAGCTTGTACCAGACAGAATTAGAATCGCCGATCAAGCTTGGAATACTCTCGGCTGCCAGGCTGCACCCGGCCGACGGAGACTCCATGCAGTCGAATGCAGACGAGCGCATGCCATTGCTGCGTCTGGGTTTGCTGACCGCAGCCGGCCTGGCCCTGCACGGCTACCACATGGGCGTGGAAGATGCGGAAATTTACATCCCGGCCGCAAAAAAGCTCCTCCATCCCGATCTCTATCCCTACGCGACGGAATTCTTCCTGACCCACGGCCGCCTGTCGCTGTTCAGCCCCATCCTCGTCTGGACATCGCGGCTGACCCATCTCCCCATGGACTGGACCATCTCTCTTTGGTACATGGTCACTCTGTTTGCCACGCTGGCCTCCTGCTGGATGCTGGCCGCAGCCTGCTTTACCTCGCCCCGCGCGCGCTGGTGTTCCCTGCTGATGATTACAGCCGTGCTGACCATGCCGGCCACAAACACCGGGCTGCTGCTCATGGACCCTTACCTCACGGCGCGGTCCTTTTCCACTCCGCTCACGCTGGTGGCGCTGGTGTGCTTTCTCTCCCGGCGCTATATCCTGGCAGCCGCGGCCCTACTGGCCACAGCCGCCATCCATCCGCAGATGGCCGCCTGCCTCTTCCTGCTGACTGCCATTCTCTGGGCCGTGAAGAGATCGGCCCGCACAACAGCAGACCAGCGTGTTCCGGTGCTGGCTGCCGGCGTGCTTCTTCTGCCTTCAGCCTTCGGCCTGACACCCGCCCAGGAGCCTTACCGCGAAGCCCTCTATGCCCGGGACTTCTTTTTTCTATCCACATGGACCTGGTATCACTGGCTCGGCCTGTTGGCGCCGCTTGCCATACTGGCCTGGTTCTCCATGGGAAGATTGCGCGGCGCCACCCCGGCATTCCAGCGGCTCAGCTTTGCGCTCGTTCCTTTCGGCCTGCTTTCTATTCTGATCGCCGCGGTATTCTCGAGTTCGCACTCGCTCGACATGTATGCCCGCCTGCAACCGCTGCGCTGCTTCCATCTCATCACCCTGATCTTCATGCTCTTTCTCGGAGGCGTCATCGGTGAGTATGCTGCCAAAGGCCGCACCTGGATTGTGCCGGCCCTGTTCGTTCCGCTGGCTGCCGGCATGTTCTTCGTCGACCAGCGCACCTACCCGTTCAGCCCGCACATTGAATTGCCCGGGATGAAAACAAGCTCGAATTCGTGGATCAACACCCTGCTTTGGGTGCGCGACAACACGCCTCGCGACGCCGTGTTTGCCGTGGATTCGCACTACTTCAAGGAGCCAGGGGTCGATGTACACGGCTTTCGCGCCATCAGTGAGCGCGCCGGACTGGCCGACTACTTCAAGGATGGCGGAGTGGCCGCAATGTTTCCCCGTCTGGCCGTCGAGTGGAAGCAGATGAGCAACGCCACTTATGGCCTTGACCAATTCAGCGCCCAGGACTTCACGCGCCTGGCCCGCCAATATCCAGTCACTTGGACCGTCATCCACGGACCGGCGCCGGCCGGAATGGAGTGCCCGTATCAGCAGCACGGCTATTCGGTCTGTCCCATTCCTGGCGCCTCGCAGGCAGCGCAGATCTTGCCGGCGACAACCGGGCAATAGTCTGCGGACTCTGCAATTCAGCTCATCGAGTCGAGTGCCGTCCTTGGTCTCAGAACAGAATCGAGACTCGGGGCGCCCAGGTTTGGTGAAGCGAATTGGAATGCTACTGCAGGTTGATGGTGGCCTTGAGCGGGAGCTTGTCCGATGAGCCGCCGACCATGATGGTGTAGTCGCCGGGGACGAGCGTCCATCCGTCCTTTGCTTCGTCGAAGATGGACAGATATTTGGGGTCGACCTCGACTTCCACGGTCTTCTTCTCGCCGGCATTCAGCTGCACCTTGCTCCAGCCGACCAGCCGCTTTGGGGGTTCCTGCGTGCTGGCCGGCAACGCGGCGTAGACTTCGGCAATCTCCGCGCCCGCGCGGGCTCCGGCGTTGGTGAGAGTAAAGCTTACTTTCACCTTTTCGCCTGGAGTTACGGTCAGCCCCGCATAGCGATAAGTTGTGTAAGACTGGCCATAGCCGAACGGGAAAAGGACGGGCTTGTTTTCCGCGTCGTACCACTTGTAGCCAACCTTCAGGCCCTCATCGTAAGCCACCTGGAAGGGCGGCAGGCCGTGCTCCGGTGTGGCCGCGCCGTCAAAGCCATGCGACTCGGGCGGCGGCTGGGTGATAGTTGGGTGGGGCAGGTCCGCATCGCTCTTGGGGAAGGTGTTGGGCAACTTGCCCGAGGGGTTGACGGAACCGAACAGGACGTTGCCGAGGGCATTCGCTCCATCGCTTCCGGCGTACCAGGCTTCAAGAATGGCGGCAGGGGCATCGACCCAGGGCATGGTAACCGGCGAGCCGGATTCGATGACCACGACAGTGTGCGGGTTGGCAGCAGCAACTGCGGCGATCAACGCGTCCTGATTTTTCGGAAGCGTGAGCGTGGGCAAATCCATCCCTTCGCTCTCCCACTGGTAAGCAAAGACGATGGCTACGTCTGCAGTCTTGGCAAGGGCCGCGGCAGCCGCCGTGTCGTCGCCGGAGTCGTACTTGACAGTTGCCTTGGGCGCGCGTGCCTGGATGGCCTTGAGCGGCGACGTGGGAAACCATATCTGTTCCTGCCAGTGCGTGGCTCCTTCGCCAGGCTTGGAGATGGCGTTGCCTCCAGGAGGATCGACTTGCGCCGAACCGCCCCCGGAAATCATGCCGACATCGGAATGCGCTCCGATGACAGCAATGGTGTGCAGCCGGGTCGGGGATAGCGGCAGAGTCGCGGCCTTGTTCTTGAGCAGGACTATGCCGCCTTCTTCAATTTTGCGCGCTACGTCCAGGCCAACGAATGGATCAATGACGCCGCGCTGGCGCGGGTAATCGATGACGCCGGCGGCAAACATGGAGCGCAGAATGCGATGCACATGCTCGTCAAGCTCAGCCTGCGAAATGGTTCCCGCTTCAACAGCGGCCTTATACTTCGCTTCAAAGAAAAAGCGGCCGGGCTCCTCGTTGTCCAGACCTGCCGCGGATGCCTTCTCGGTCGAGTGCGTGCCGCCCCAGTCGGAGAGAACAAATCCTGGAAACTTCCAGTCTTTTTTCAAAACGTCCGTGAGCAGCCATTTGTTTTCGCAGGCGAAGTCCCCAAGCACCCGATTGTAGGAGCACATCACCGCACTCGGATGGCCTTGCGTTACGCCTATCTCGAAAGCCAGCAAATCGCTCTCGCGCGCCGCCCGCTTTGAGATCGTGATGTTAACCGAGTTGCGCCCACTCTCCTGGTCGTTGAGCGCGTAGTGCTTGATGTCGCCAATCACATGTTGCGACTCGGTGCCCTGAATGAGGTGGGCGACGAGGGTTCCGGCGAGGATGGGGTCTTCGCCCAGGTACTCAAATGTGCGTCCGTTGCGGGGTTCGCGGGTAAGGTTGGTTCCACCGCCGAGGGTCATGTTGTAGCCCTGCGCGCGAAGCTCGCTGCCGATGAGCTTGCCGTATTCGTAGGCTGCATCGGTGTCCCAGCTTGCTGCGGCCGCAACGTTGGCGGGCAGCGCGGTTGAGTAGCGGCCATTGGCGCCGCTGGAGCGGACGCCGTAAGCAGCATCGCTCATATCGATGCCGGGAATGCCGAGGCGCGGAACGCCCACCTCATAGCCGACGCCACGGTTGGAGGGCATGTTTTCAGAAGTGAGCGGGTCCTCGGTGGGCATGCCGACGCCATGCAGCGTGGCGATCTTCTCGTCCAGCGTCATCTCCTTGATAACCAGGTCCGCGCGCTCTTCGGGCGAGAGGCTCAAGTTCATCCAGGGGCCGGCGGGCTTCGCCGGCTGCGCAGGGCGCTGCGAGAAGCCGGGAACAACCAGCACGACGAAGGACAGAAGGATGAGCGCCCGATTACGAAGTGCGGCGTGAAGGTGCGATTGCTTCATGGAGATCCTCGGTAAAACGTTTTTTCTCTGGCGGAATAATCCTATCAGGCGACCGCGATAGGGTGGGGGGGGTATAGAAACAGCGAGCCGTCGAATTCACATATTCCTGTGTCTGACAGGCGTACAAACCGCCTGCCCGCTTCGACGAATCGGGCCCTTAATCCAATGAATTCGCTCGCTCGATGGAACCATTTGCGTCTAACCTGCGTTACCATTCCAGATACCTGCGATTTCCCCGCATTCCCCGCAGCCAAACAAACCCATGAAGGAGAGATTCCTTGAGCCTTGAAATCCGCGGACTGTCCAAGCGCTACCCCAATGGCGTGCAGGCACTGAATAATCTGAGCCTTACCATTGGGAACAACATGTTTGGTTTGCTGGGACCGAATGGAGCCGGAAAATCGACTCTCATGCGAACCATCGCTACGCTGCAGGACCCGGACTCGGGCACCATTCTGCTCAACGGCCTCGACGTAGTCGCGAATAAAGACGGGGTGCGCAAGCAACTGGGTTACCTGCCGCAGGAGTTCGGTGTGTATCCGCGCATCTCGGCCTTGGACATGCTGCATCATCTGGCGGTGATGAAGGGCATCCATAAGTCAAGCGAGCGCAAGGAAATCGTGGACGCGCTGCTCAAGCAGACTAATCTTTGGGATGTGCGCAAGAAGGCGCTGAGCACTTACTCGGGCGGCATGAAGCAGCGGTTCGGCATTGCCCAGGCGCTGTTGGCCAATCCCAAATTGATTATTGTGGACGAACCCACAGCAGGCCTCGATCCCGCGGAGCGCAACCGCTTTCTGAATCTGCTCAGTTCGCTGGCGCAGGATGTGATCGTGATCCTCTCCACGCACATTGTGGACGACGTGCGTGAGTTGTGCCCGCGCATGGCCATCATCAGCAATGGGCAGTTGGTGATGGAAGGCGTGCCGGAGGAGGCATTGGAGCGGCTGCGTGGCGGAATCTGGAGCACGCTGGTGCACAGCGAAGAAGAGTTTGCGGCCGTTTCCGCGCAGTTCAAAGTAGTGTCCACCAAGCTGCTGGGCGGAGCTCATGAGATTCGCGTGTACTCCGATTCCGCGCCAGGCGAGGGTTTCCGGCAGGTGGATCCGGCTCTCGACGACGTGTACTTTCTTACCCTCAATTCGCAGAGTGTCAACTAGGGCGACCGCCAGGAGAAACCGCGCATGTTTCTGGATTTTCTGTTTTTCGAGATCAAGCTTCGCCTGAAGAGCGTGTCTACCTATTGCTTCTTCTTCCTTTGGGTGTTGCTCATGTTCCTATTTGTGGGCTCATCGAACTACACCCAGCCTCCCGGTAAGGTGCTGATCAACGGTCCTTATGTGACACAACTCTTCGATACGCAGTTGTGCTTTTTCGGTTCCATTGTCATGGCCGCCATATTTGGGACGTCTATCCTGCGCGACTTTCAGCGCGATACCTATCAGATGATCTTTACCAAGCCTATCGGCAAACTCGACTACCTGGGCGGACGCTGGGCGGGATCGTTGCTGACTGCGCTGTTTGTCTTCGCCGGCATTCCGGTGGGCGAGATACTCGGCGCATTTGCGCCCTGGGTTGACCAAACCCGCCTCGGCCCAATCAACCTGCCCATGCTTGGCTACCATTACGCGGTGATGATTGTCCCTGAGGTCTTCTTCCTGGGATCCGTATTTTTCCTTGTCGCCGCTCTCACGCGCCGCATCATTGTTGTGTATTTGCAGGGCGTAGTGCTCTTCGCCGCGTATCTAATCGGCGTAACCGCAGTGCTGAATACGCGCACTCTCAACCCTTACTGGCAGTCGGTCTTCGACCCGGTGGGATTTTTGTTGTTCCGCTCTATTACTCGATATTGGACTGTGTCCGAGCAGAACACGCTGTGGATTCCGTTCACCGGCATGTTCCTCTGGAATCGCGTAGTGTGGTTCTCGGTAGGCGCGGCAGCCCTCATAGCGGTCTATATTTTCTTCCCCATGTCGGCTGAAGCGCTGACAGCCCGGCGCAGCGGAAAACAGAAAAAGACTGAGCAGGAGTCCACCGCTCCACCCGCACCGCGCTTCCGAAATCTGCTGCCCCTTGTATCAACCCACTTCTCATTCGCCTCAGGAGTTGAACAGTTTCTTTCTCTCTCGCGCATTTATTTCCGCAATATCTTCCGCGAGATTCCGTTCTGGGCTATTACCGTCGTGATGGCGGTGGTTAGCTTGTCGAACGGCCACTTCGCCGGAGATACGAGTGACGGCAACGTGTGGCCCGTGACCTATCTGATGCTGCAGGCAGTGGAGGGCATTGCGCCGCTGCTGCTCTACATCGTCGCCACCATGTATGCCGGAGAGTTGGTTTGGCGCGAGCGCGACACGCACTTTGACCAGATCCACGATGCCTTGCCGTTCAGAGGATGGATCGATACCTTGAGCAAGCTGACGGCGCTTGCCGCGGCAGAGTTGTTCCTTCTCACGCTCGTGCTGATATGCGGCGTGGTCTCGCAAATCATCGGCGGTTACTATCACTTCGAGTTAATCCAGTATTTCGAAGAGCTTTACCTTGTTGTCTTTTCGCAGGTGATGATCTTTGCGCTGCTCGCCTTCTTCGTTCAAACCATCGTATCGAATAAATTCATCGGGCACGGCATTGTCATCGGCGTCTTTCTTCTGGCGACAATTCTTGACACCGCTGGACTAAGCGATCGGCTCTACATCTACGGCGATGTGGTGCCCTACACCTATTCCGACATGAATGGCTATGGACACTTCGTCAAGCCAATTATCTGGTCAACGGTGTATTGGCTGGCTTGGGCGGTCTTTCTGGGCGTGCTTGCCAGCCTGCTAGCGCGCCGCGGCGCAGAGACCGGTTTGCGCACGCGGCTGCGCGCGGCAAGGCAGTCTCTGCCCGCGTATGCGGTACTCCTGGCAATTCCGCTTCTGGCGGCAATCGGAAGCGGAGCCTGGTATTACTACAACACTCATGTTCTCAATCCGTACCTGACCGACAAAGATGGCCGGAAACTCCAGGCAGAATACGAGAAACAATTTAAGAACTACGAGCGAGCGCCTATTCCAAAAATCGTTGCCGTCGATACTGCGGTGAACATCTATCCCGAAAACCGAAGCTTCAACGCGACCGGCACTTATACCGCAATTAACGAGACGGATAAGCCGATCCAGGACATCTATGTAACCAACGGCCGCAAGTCACTGAAGGAAGTTACTTTTGACCGACCATCCACGACCACTCTCGCAGACACCAAACATGGCTTCTGGATTTACCATCTAGCCACGCCGCTCAACGCCGGAGAGTCGCTGCAGATTCACTTTAAATGCGGCTATGAGAATCCTGGTTTCCGCAACGCGAACGAACAGGCGGAGTTTGCTTACAATGGCACATTCTTCGATCGCGATTACTTCCCATCGCTGGGTTACGACAATGGACGTGAACTGGACAACCCGGTCCGGCGACGCGAAGAAGGCCTGGGACCGATGGAGGAACTGCCCGACCGCGGCGATCTCTATGGCATGAACACAAATCTGTTTTCGCCGGACTCGAATTTCGTTACCTATCACTCCGTAGTCAGCACTTCTCCCAGCCAGATCGCCATCTCGCCCGGCGACCTGACGCGCGAGTGGCAACAAGACGGCCGCCGATACTTTGAATACAGCATGGGATCAACCAAGATCCAGG
>Ga0182024_10000292_pt1 | contig 127197 bp, 118 predicted proteins | sample P32metaG_FD_120480 | JGI IMG/M metagenome (GOLD analysis project Ga0182024, IMG submission 120480) | Permafrost microbial communities from Stordalen Mire, Sweden - P3-2 metaG (Illumina Assembly) | ecosystem: Environmental > Terrestrial > Soil > Wetlands > Permafrost | place: Sweden: Stordalen... | reverse complement strand
GCTCGCCGAGGGTTGAATCTGAGCGAGCATCTCGGGCGCGACGCCAAAGAGGTCCATCATCACCGGAGACCAGTCGAGAGTCGCCAGGTCCATCACCATCGTGCGCGACGCGTTCGAGGGTTCGGTGAGAAAGACGCCTCCTTCGACGCCACCGGTGAGAAACCAGAGCAGCCACGTGTCGATCGTGGCGAAACTCGCCGAGCGCGCGCCGTCGGCGAGTCCGCGCTCAAGCATCCACTGCATCTTCGTCGCCGAAAAGTATGCATCGAGCACGAGTCCGGTCGTGTCGCGCACCAGTTGACCGTGACCTTGCGCCTCGAGTTCGTGACAGAGACCGGCGGTGCGTCGGTCCTGCCAGACGATCGCTCGTTGAAAGAGAGTTCCGCGTTCTCGGTCAAAGCCGACCGTTGTTTCACGCTGGTTGGTCAGGCCGAGCGCTACGACGTGCTGGCCGGCGTCGCGCTGGCGTGCGGCGACCTCGCGCAGGGTCGCCACCGCCAAGGCGGCGATTTCGACGGGGTCGTGCTCCACCTCCCCGGGGGAGGGGAAGTACTGGGTGAGCTCGCGGTAGGCCTCGTCGACGACCCTGAGTTGGGGGTCAAAGGCGACGGCGCGCACCCCCGAGGTCCCGGCGTCCAGGGCGAGGATCAGATCCATCCGGGTCACGCTAGTGAGGGAATTATGAGAGATATTTGGGCCCTAGACTGGAGATGGGGAATTTGTGAAAAAGTCTTCAAAGAAGTAGTTGACTTCCTGTAATTACAGTGCTGTAATAACACAGCATCTTGCGACGAGTAGCGGCCTAGCCACTACATGTTGTGGCTTGGGGGGACAAGGTCACTAACCTTGATTTCTCGACTCCCCGTCGCTAGACGCGTGTTCTGAGTGTCGGAAACAGGAAGAGAAAAGAGAGAGAAATGGCCATCGCACCACAGCGACTCGGTATTGGAATACGTCGTTTTTTTACCACCGACGATCGCCATCCCTACGACGAAGTGGTGTGGGATCGTCGCGACGCGCGCATCTCCAACTTTCGTGACGGATCCGTGGCCTTTGAACAGCTGAACGTCGAAGTACCCGCGAGTTGGTCGTTCAACGCGACGAATATTCTCGCCCAGAAGTACTTCCGCGGCACCCTCGGCACCGCCGAGCGTGAGACTTCGCTCAAGCAGGTCGTCGACCGCATCGTCGACACCATCACCGAGTGGGGCGTCGAGCGTGACTACTTCGTCGACGATGAAGAGACCGAGACGTTTCGCGCCGAGCTGAAGTATCTGCTCGTGACCCAGCGGGCCGCCTTTAACTCACCGGTCTGGTTCAACATCGGCGTGAAAGGAGTTCCCCAACAAGCCAGCGCCTGCTTCATTCTCAGTGTCGATGACTCGATGCGTTCGATCCTCAATTGGTACACCGAAGAGGGCATCATCTTCAAGGGTGGTTCGGGCGCGGGCGTGAACCTCTCGAAGATTCGCTCCAGCGCCGAGGCGCTCGAGGGTGGGGGGACCGCTAGTGGTCCGGTGTCGTTCATGCGTGGGGCCGACGCTTCGGCCGGCACGATCAAGTCCGGCGGCAAGACTCGCCGTGCCGCGAAGATGGTGATTCTCGACGCCAATCACCCCGACATCGAAGAGTTCATCTGGTGCAAGGCCCACGAAGAAGAGAAGGCCCGTGCTCTTCGTGACGCCGGCTTCGACATGGATTTAGACGGTAAAGACATCAACTCGATCCAGTACCAGAACGCCAACAACTCGGTGCGGGTCTCGGATGAGTTCATGGAGGCGGTGTTGGCCGACGGCGACTGGAACTTGACCGCGCGCCACGGCAACGCGACGGTGCGCACGCTCAAAGCACGCGACCTGTGGCGCCAAGTGGCTCGCGCCGCCTGGGCGTGCGCGGACCCGGGTCTGCAGTTCGACACCACGATCAACAAGTGGCACACGTCGTCTAATACCGATCGCATCAACGGATCGAACCCCTGCTCGGAGTACATGCACATCGACAACTCGGCGTGCAACCTGGCGAGCATCAACCTGATGAAGTTCCTGCGTGACAACGGGCGCTTTGACGTGGAAGCGTTCAAGCACGCCGTCGAAGTGGTCTTTAGCGCCCAGGAGATCCTGGTGGGCGCGGCCGACTACCCGACCGAGAAGATCGCCGAGAACTCGCGCAAGTTCCGCCAGTTGGGCCTGGGCTACGCCAACTTGGGCGCTTTATTGATGGCGTCGGGACTGGCCTACGAGTCCGACGAGGGCCGGGCCTGGGCCGCGGCGATCACCGCGCTCATGACCGGTCACGCCTACGCGACCAGCGCGCGCACGGCCGGACGCATGGGACCGCACGAGGGCTACGCGGAGAACGCGGAACCCATGATCAACGTGCTGCGCATGCACCGTGACGCCTCGTTTCAGATCGAAGAGGCCAAGGCGCCCGCCGACATTCTCGAAGCGGCCCAACACGCCTGGGAAGAGGCCGTTGATCTGGCCAGCCGTCACGGCGTGCGCAACGCCCAAGCGACCGTGCTCGCGCCGACGGGCACGATCGGACTCTTGATGGACTGCGACACCACCGGCATCGAGCCCGACCTCGGACTCGTGAAGTTCAAGAAGCTCGTGGGCGGCGGCAATATGTCCATCGTCAACCAAACGGTGCCGCGCGCTTTGGACGTGCTCGGCTACAGCGAGGACGAGACGACCGCGATCATCGACTACATCGACGAGCACAAGACCATCGTGGGCGCGCCGGCGCTCAAGGTCGAGCACCTGCCAATCTTCGCGTGTTCGATGGGCGACAACACGATTCACTACCTGGGTCACGTCAAGATGATGGGCGCCGTGCAGCCCTTCATCTCGGGCGCGATCTCCAAGACGGTGAACATGCCCGAAGACGTCACCATTGAAGACGTGGAGAAACTGCACATGGACGCCTGGCGCCTTGGCGTGAAGGCCGTCGCCATCTACCGCGACAACTGCAAGGTAGGCCAGCCGCTCTCGACCGCGAAGAAAGACGGTGAGGGCCAAAGTGCAGCGCTCGACACCCCGGAGATGGACGCCGGCGAAATAGTCGAGCTCTATGCGCAGATTGCCCGATTGGAGGCGGCGCTCGAACACGCGCGTGACGAAGGGGCGCACGTCGTGGTGGGCGCGGTGCGCGAACGACTGCCTCGTCGGCGCGTCTCGACCACCTTCGCCTTTCGCGTGGCGGACTGCGAGGGCTACGCCACCGTGGGCCAGTACGAGGATGGGCGACCGGGCGAGGTGTTCATCAAGGTCTCCAAACAGGGTTCGACCTTGGCGGGCATCATGGACGCCTTTTCGATCTCGATCAGTCTGGGGCTGCAACACGGTGTGCCGCTCGCGACGTACGTACGAAAGTACGTCAACATGAAGTTCGAACCCTCGGGCATCACTGACGACGCCGATCTGCGCATCGCGACGTCACTGGTGGACTACATCTTTCGTCGTTTAGCCCTCGAATACTTAGACCAAACGGAGCGTGAGGAACTCGGCGTGCTCTCGACCAGTGAGCGCATCCAGCCGACCTTGCCCGAGGTGGTGGAGCAGGCGACGCCGACCTTGAACCTGCCCGTCCAGCCGTCGCTGATGGAGCTCAACGAGCGGCCCGCAGAACCCACTCAGTCACCAGTGTTACGAAGTCGCGCCGAACAGCGCGACGCACCGATGTGTTATCAGTGCGGCAACGCCATGCAGCGAGCGGGCTCGTGTTACGTCTGTTCGACCTGCGGCGCCACGAGTGGCTGTTCGTAGTTCGACTCCTTCAAGTACCAAGAAGTAGCGCCGGGGCCCTAGCGTTCCGGCGCCTCTTCGTCTCGTCGACCAATCGACAACGAGTCGCTTAAGGCGCTTTGGTCTCTTCTACAGAGCGTTGGTCGATCGAGATGAGTTGTCATTGAATGTTCATCACGAACGCGTGACCGATCTCAGCGCTCGACGGTACGCTCAAGATACTTCGCCTCTCCATGGCTTACGGGCAGTGGCCGCGAAGATGAGAGAGGTGCACCGTGTTCGTCCAAGGGGAGAAGATGCGCACCGCGTTGCTGCTTTTTGTCACTTCGCTCTGTCTCGCCAGCGCTCTCGTCACCGTCGGCACAGGTTCCCTGGGTAGCGCTGTGGCGAGCGGCACGACGCCATCACCGCCGATTGTCAGACCCGGAACCGTCTTAAACGACACCACGTTGGGCATCGCCACGGCGGTTGACGAGACGGACATGGTGTCGCCCACACTGGGCTACGGGGTGGCGTCAGGTAATGGTCAAGGCCATAACTGGTACTACTTGGTAGCGACGACGAACGACGCGACGAGCTGGAAGGTTCGCGGCGTTCTACCCTTTGGCTCCTTTAGTTTCTCGAGTGACTATTTTGAAGACCCCACTTTGCACTTCATTAGTCGCGACGTTGGTTACGCGTCCGGTTACCACGGGCCGGTCTACGTGACCGAGGATGCTGGAGCGACGTGGGCGAAGGTTCTCACGCCGGGTATCTGGCCCACTCTCGTCGTCGCTGGGTCGACGGCGTCAATCGTGAGTGACGTCTGCAAAATGCCGCTGCCTCAATACGGCGCGAAAAAATGCCCGAGCGAACTCTCGCAGTACGTCGTTGGAACGACGACACCATTGCACTCGTACGTCATTCCCGGCGAGGGTGTGGGACCGTGGCGCTCGGCCGTTGCCCTGAGCGCCGTCTCGGCCACCTCCACAGTGGTGGTGGAGGGCAACGGCGAAGGCAGGGCGTCGTCGTTGCTCATCAGTGATGACGCGGGATTGAACTGGCGTCGCCTGGCCGACCCCTGCGAGGGGCTCATCGTGGACCAACTGATCCCTTCGACGCCGAAGGGCTGGCTGCTGTACTGCTTTATCGATGAAGGTATGAGCCAAGGACCAAGTGGCCTCTATAGCTCGAGCGACGCCGGAGCCAGTTGGTCGGTCGTGGCGAAGGGTTCGGAGCAGGGAAAGGCAGTTGGCAATATCGGTGACTTCATGCTGCAGCTGGCCATGAGCAATAACAAGAAGATCATCGTGGCGGGCGTGGACTCGGCCGGAGGGGGCATCGAGTACAGCACCAACGGTGGTGTGCACTGGACCAGGGTGAATGAAGCGGTCAGTTCGGGGGGATCGCTCGAGACGATCAGTACCTTCGGTGCCAGCGGCGCTCTGCTGGACGTCGGCGACAGTGCCGAGTATCGAACGTTGAACGGAACGTCATGGCAAGCCATCGCGCCGTTGTCGGCCGGCCGCTATAGGGGACTACGAGTCTGTACGTCAAACGCCGGCACGAAGGCGGTGTTTGGCCGCACCGAGTCAGGCATTCCCGCGAATTCACACGACATTCCCGTGAAGTTCACCAACGGCGGGAACACTCCGTGTTACCTCGACGGTGCACCTAACTTCAGCGTCACTACCGGGGCATCGCGAGCGAGGCTGGGTCCGCGCGTGCAAGACAACCTCAGTGGTGAACCTCCCTACGTCGTTCTCAAGGCACGCGGCGGCACGGCCAGTGTGTGGCTGGATGTTGAGGCGGTGACGGACTATCCAAAAAAGTACTGCGACCCGAAGACCTTTAACGGCATCTACATCCAATTCCCCGCTCCCGCTACGTACTTTCTTAGGACCGCGACGCTCTCACTGTGCACGGGAGTATCAACCCTCACGATGTCGACGGTGCGCTCGGGTCTTCAGACCTATCAGTAGCGCTGGATCTCGTCTCGGGCGCCTTAGTGTTCGCCGTGTCGAGATTTAGGAGAGTTCCTTTCGCCACGTCACGATGCCGCCGCCGACGCTCGTGCCGAGGGCCTCGTTGACGGCGATCATCGGCGCGTTGCGCGAGGAGTTGAAGGTAATGATCTTGCTCGTGTCGTACTGGCCTTTGGTGAGTAGACGCATGGTGGCGATCTTCAGTAGTCCGCCGAGTCGGTGTCCGCGGTGCGCGCGGGTCACCATGGTGTCCCACTGGTAGGCGGTCTCGGGTCGGGCTCGAGAGACGCTTAGCTCGCTAAATCCCACGAGCGTCGTGCTCGCTCGGTGTCGCGCGACCGATACCAAAAGATCGCGACCCATCTCGTCGACCCGTCGTTCGTGCTGGCGAACGCGGAGCTCGTCCCAGCGCTCTTCCTCCAGTCCAAAGTCCGTGGGGGGTACCTCAACGGGCATGATGGCTGACAGGTGCGCGCGACCTCCCAGCAGCCCTTCGGGGGTCGGACCTCGCCACGAGAGGATCTCGTAGTCGCTGGCGTGCAGACACCACTGGTTCCAGAACTCGTCGAGTTCACCATCTGGGCGTGGCCAGGTGAGGAGCCGTTCGATGTTCTCCTCGATGACGTCGTAGCCGTGGCGCGAAGCGAAGGATCGATTCGGACCTCGACCGCGTTCGGCGGCGTCTTCGACGACCCAGAACAACAGTGATGAACGACCGAGTTGACGGGCCGTTTCTTCCAGATGGCCGAGCAGCGTCGTCCCGTGGCCCTTTCTTCGTTCGACGGGATCAACGAAGAGGTCGCCCCTGATCCAGCTCAGATTGTCCTTGCGCGTGACCTCGAGTGCGCCAACGGCTACCGGGTGCAGGCGGTCCTCTCCCCAGACAAAGAGTTGGTGGTACGCCGGCGCGTCGTCGTCGAGGGTTCGCGCGCGCCACTCCGCGGGCTGCCACCCTTCGCTCCGTCCTTGATCGCGCAGGATCTCGGCGCGATTGAGGACGTTGAACCAGGCCGTGAACTGGTCGTCGTCTCGGGCATCGATGCGAAGGAACTCCACTACGAAAACTTAGAACGGCCGCGTGCTAGTTCTCGACCTCGACGCGCCCGTCGGCACTGGCGCTGATGTGTCGACGCAGGTCCATCATCATGAACCCGCCCACCAACGCGGTGAGGCCCGTGCCAATGGGCCACCAGTTACTCAGGTGCACGCTGAAGTAGAGCGCGGTGATGGCGGGCGCCAGCGTGCCCGAGACGCCCCACGAGAGACCCGCGGCGGCGTTGTAGCGCCCGCGCAGGTGCTCGGGGGCGATGTCGTTGACGAGCGCCGAGCCGACCGGCTGGAGCATCGTCTCACCGATCGCAAAGACCACCATCGCGAGGCACAGCATGGCGATCGACGCACCGGCCGGCAGGGCCAGGGTGGTTTCGAGGATCAGCCAGAAGAGGAACCAGAACGCGGCCACGACGCCCATGACCCGGGTCCGGCTCTTGCCCTGAATTCGATTCAGTACCCATAGCTGAACGAGCACGATGGTCGAGGTGTTGAAGAAGAAAATGATGCCGATGGCGTGCACCGAGATCTTGAGATTATTCACGACAAAGAGACTGAGACCGGCGTCGAGCGAACCGTACCCGCCGATCATGAGAAAGATCGCGGCGATGACGTAGCGAACGAGTCGGTGATCCTTCATCACTTCACGCCAACCTTCGACGCTCTTCACGGGGTCGTCGTGGAACTCGGCTATCGGACCGCCGTGCTTACGTAACGTCAAGTAGTACAGCGCCGCCACCACCGTGACGCCGGCGTTGAAGATATATAGGGCGACGAAGGTGTCGGGACGTTGGATGTCGACGACACTGGCCGAGACGAGTGCGCCAAAGCCAATGCCGAGATTGACGAGTAAGAAGTTGACGCCAAAGGCGCGCTGACGGTGTTCGGGGGTGACGAGGCGACTCAACATGGTGCTGGCCGGTCCCCAGCCCGCGCCGCCAAAGACCGCGATCAACAGTGCGGTGAGCGTCGCCTGCTCGCGCGTGTGCGCGAGTGCCCAAAAGACGAGCACGACCGCGTCGGCGCTGTAGACAAAAAGGATGACGCGAATCGGTCCGAAGCGATCGGTCAAGGTCCCCCACAACGGCGCGCTGGCGAGCGCGACGACCGCCGAGAGCGCGAGTAGCAACGTCGCGAAGGTTGTGGAGAATCCGCGCACGTTGTGCAGGTAGATAACGAAAAGTGAGAGGGTGAGACCACTGCCCACGCAGCCAATGAAGGTGCAAAGGTAAAAACGGCGCAGGGGGCCGCGTATCGAGGAGCGAAAATCCACGGGAACGAGGGTGTCGACGAGTTTCACAAGGTTTAAAGGTTACATGAGCCGTCTTGTGCGCTGAATCACATGATTCCGGCGCTCAACGGGGCGCGAAGGTTAGGATGACCTCGTTAGCGCACTGCGCCAACGAAAGAGGTCCTATAACTTGAGCACCCGGGTGGCGAAGAGCCGCGTCAATCTTCTTGAAGAGTTAGCCCCCGACGTCGAGCGGCTCTACAACCGGCACCTGGAAGCACCGCGTCTGTGGTTTCCCCACGAGCAGATCAACTGGGGCGAGGGCGAGAGTTTCAACGAACGGCCCTGGTCACCGGAGGACTACCCCTTGGGAGAAGGCGTGCGCAGTTCGATCTACGTCAACTTGTTGACCGAGGACAATCTGCCGTACTACACGAGCTCGATTCTGGCCCACGCGCCGGTCGGTCACCCCATCCACGACTGGTCGTGTCAGTGGACGATGGAGGAGAACCGCCATGCGATGGTGATGCGCGACTGGGTCCACATCAGTCGCTGCATCAATCCCACGCTGTTAGAAGAGGGCCGTCGCGTGCAGATGGCCAAGGGCGAGGTGCCCCACCCGGCGACCTTCGCGGACCTTATTGCCTACGTCTCGTTCCAAGAGCGCGCCACCCAGATCGCGCATCGCAACACCGGAGCGAGACTGCCCAAGGACGACAAGATCGGTCGAAACGTCTTAGGGCTCATCGCCGGCGACGAGACCAAGCACTACCTCTTCTACCGCGACTTGACCTTGGCGGCCTTTGCGATCGAGCCCTCGGCGATGATGATCGCGGTGTCCAAGCAGGTGAGCACCTTTGCGATGCCCGGCACCGGCATCCCCAGTTTCACTCGCCACGCGGTGCGCATCGCCAAAGAGGGCATCTACGGTTTGGGACAGTACCTGGGCGACGTCTTGACGCCGGTTCTGGGTATCTGGGACGTCGAGCACCTAAAAGGTCTGAACAAAGAGGCCGAGACGGCCCGGGTGGACCTGGTGAACGTCAAGGCGAAGATCGCCGAGTCCGTCGAACGCATGGCCCACAAGGCCTCTCAGATCAAATCCTCGCTGACGTCGTCGCGCTAGGGCGTTACTCCTTGGTGTTGGCGACTTTTCGGATGTAGTCCTCGAAGGCCTTTTGCTGGGCCTGCAGGGCCAGCGTCGATCGCTCGTGCATCGAACCGCCGCGCGCGAGCACGTAGATCAGCGTGCCCAGCAGCGGCAAGATCACAATGAACAACACCCACAGAGTCTTCGCCACGCCGCTGAGGTCGTGGCTACGAAAGATGTCGGCGAAGACGTGAAAGACCAGGATGATCCACACGACGAACAAGACGATGTAGAGCGTGGAGACGAAGACGTCGGCCAGGGGGTAGTTCGATGCGAACACGGCGATCCTTTCAGTGGTCGTTAACAGAAGTGTAGATTCCTCGGCGCCGCGCGTCGACGTGACGACGCTCACTCGTTTCGACTTACGTGGGCGGTGGTCTGGTTTCGGGCGGGTTCTGTCTAGTATTACGACTCATGGGGGTCGTGGGTGCGTAGTTTCGAAGAGGCGATAGCGGAGATCTCCGCGCCGGGCCAGCCATTTGAAATCATCGAAGTCGAGCACGACGGCGTGACGAATCGAGTCTTTAAGAACTCGCCGTCGAACCTGCGCCAGTTCTTTGATCTCGCGAGGGGCGTCGAGACCACCTTCTTGGTCTACGAGGACGAGGAGTGGAGCTTCAACCGGGTCATGCACGAGGTGGACGCGCTCGGTGACGCCCTGGTGCATCACTACGGGATCAAAGTGGGCGATCGCGTTGGTATCGCGATGCGCAACTACCCCGAGTGGGTGATCTCCTTCGCCGCGATCACCTCGGTGGGGGCGATCTCGGTCTCGTTGAACGCCTGGTGGACCGGGGAGGAACTCGACTTCGCGATCAACGACTCGGGTCTCTCGCTGCTGATCGGCGACGGCGAACGGATCCAACGGGCTACCGAACCCTGTGCTCGCGCGGGCGCGCGGCTCTTAGGGGTACGTCTTGATCGCGACCAGACCTACGACGGAGCGGTCGAGCGCTGGGATGAGGTCGTGGTGAGCGGCGCGGCGATGCCCGAGGTCGAGCTCTCGCCCGAGCTCGACGCCACGATTTTGTACACCTCGGGCACGACCGGCTTTCCCAAGGGCGCGGTCTCCACGCACGGCGCGATCTGTCAGACCATCATGTCCTTTTCGTCCAGCGGCGCGATCCAAGCGGCCCGGCGCGACGAAGGACAGACGATGCCGAGCGAGCCTCCGTGCTTCATCTTGATCGTGCCGCTTTTTCACGTGACGGGCTGCATTCCGGTGATGATGTCGTGCTTCTCCTGGCACTTCAAGCTGGTGATGATGTACAAGTGGGAGCCCGAGCGCGCGCTCGAGTTGATCGAGCGTCACCGCGTGACGGCCTTTGTCGGCGTGCCCACCCAGGCGTGGGACTTAATGGAGTCACCGAGCTTTTCTAAGTACGACACGTCCTCGCTGGCGACCGTGGGCGGCGGCGGTGCGCCGGCGCCCACCACGTTGGTCGAGCGGGTCGAGCACTCCTTTAAGAAGGGTCGACCCAATCTGGGCTACGGCATGACCGAGACCAACGCGTACGGTCCGGGCAACTACGGCGACGACTACGTGAGTCATCCGACGTCGACCGGACGAGTGCCCACGATCGTGATGGACGTCGACATTCGCGACGAATCGCAACACTCTCGAGCGCTGGGCGAGAGCGGCGAGATCTGGTTGAAGACGCCCACCATGATCCGCGGCTACTGGCGCAAGCCCGAAGAGAGCGCGGCGACCATTGTGCGGGGCTGGCTTCGTACCGGCGACCTCGGGCACATCAGTGACGAGGGTTTCCTTTACGTCGAAGACCGACTGAAGGATATGATCCTGCGCGGCGGGGAGAACGTCTACTCGGCCCAAGTGGAGTCGGCCATCTACGAACACCCCGCGGTCTACGAAGCGGCCGTCTTCGCTCTGCCCGACGAGCGACTCGGTGAAGAGGTCGCCGCCGTCATCATGGTGCGCGAGGGCGCGACGTTAAGCGTCGAGGAGTTACGGGACTTTCTCGCTCCGCGCCTCGCCGCGTACATGATCCCTTCGCGAGTGGCCTTTACCAGCGAGCCCTTGCCGCGTAATCCCGCCGGCAAGCTCCTGAAGCGTGAGATGCCCGCGCGCTACTTCGCCGTGGCTGTTTGAATCGCGCGTAGCGCGTACTCTGCGACGTTGACGGCGTCGAGTTCGCGCAGCGAGAACCACTTGGCTTGGTCGGTGGTGCCCTGGGCTTCATCGCGTAACTCGCCCCCGTTGAGCGAGACCGTGTAGAGCACGCGAACCGTATGGATGCGGTCGCCGTTGGGGCGACGGCGAACGTCGCTCACCACGTCGTGCAAGACGGGATCTTTGATCGCGAGACCGGTCTCCTCACGAAACTCGCGCAGCAAGGTGTCCTCGGGCGACTCGGCGAAGCCAATCCCACCACCGGGCAGCCACCACAGGGGCGGGTTGATTTGGGGACTGCTGGAGCGAACGAGCAAGACGGTGCCCTCGTGAACCAAGATGCCGTAGGCCCGCACGCTGGTGTGCTGTTTACTCATCGGTGGCCCGTAGTCCTAACTCGCTCGATTGGCTCGCTGGGGGATGCGCACCTTCAAGGAATGTTGTGCGACAACCCTCGCTGCAGAAATAGTAGGTCACCTGACCCGGCCCCTCAGCGCTCAACGCGTCGCGCGAGTCCACGCGCATGGAACACACGGGATCGACTTGGTCACCCCGGGGGCTCTCACTCGAAGTAGAGGTGCCGGGCTCACGCTCGAAGCGATCGCGACAGCGAATCGAGCAGAAGTAGAAGGTCTGGCCGTTACGTTCGAGCGTTGCCGCGGGCGACGAAGTGTCGACGGTCATGCCGCACACAGGATCGGTGGCGCCGCGAGAAGTTGCCCGGGCGGGACGGGCGAACCACCACGTGGCGACCAGGACCGCGCTCGCCAAGATGTTCAAGACCAGGGTTGCGCCGAGAGGAAACTTGCCGTCGAGGGCGGTGACGTGATGGGTGGCGGGAACGAGGTGAACTTCGTGAAAGAGTCCGTTGACGACAAGCCCCGAGACACTAATCACGAACCAGAGCAACGCGAGCATTCGCCACGCGGACGCCGTGCCGTAAAAACGGCGGTAGATCGCGAGCAGGGGCAAGGTGATCAGGTCAGCGAAGATGAAGGCGATCACGCCACCAAAGGCGACGCCGTTCGCCCACAGCGCCGCAGCGAGCGGGATGTTGCCGATGGAGCAGACGAACGCGATGAGCGCGATGAACGGCGCGAGGATCGCGTTTTCCAGCACCGTCCATCCACCGTGTCCGGTCACAAAGATGTGTGACCACCACGACGCGGGCACGTGCACACTGAGAAATCCCGCCACCAAGAATCCCGCCACGAGCTCTTTGCGCAGCATTTTGAGATCGCCGAGCGTATAACGCGCGGCCAGCGAGAGACTCTCCTTGTCGTGCAGACGTTCTCGCCACGTGATGCCCACCGCGTGCTCGGCGGGTGGCGACTCTCTCAAGACTCGCGCCTTGAGTTTCGCCTCTCGTTGGGCGTTGAACATAACCCGTGTCGTCAGCGCTAACAAGATGACCATGAGCAACCCGCCGACCAGTTGGGCCAGGAGGAACTGCCAGCCGAGCAAGAGATAGAGCAGGACCCCGAGTTCGATGACCAGATTGGTCGAGGCGACCATAAAGATGATCGCGTTAGACCACGACGAGCCCCGAGCGAAGAGCGCGCGGGACATCGCGCTGGCGGCGTAACTGCACGACGAGGACAGCATGCCCAAGAGAGAGGCCTTGGCAACGGAACGAGGCGACGTCTCGCCCAACTGGGCGCGAAGCGCGTCACGCGGAATCAGGCTCTGGACCAGTCCCGAGAGGCTGAATCCGAGCACGAGGGGCCACCAGGTCAGCCAGATCATGGCCGCGGTCTCTTTCAGGCCCACCGCGATCCAGTGCACGAACGCGGGGGTGGCTCCGATCATGAGTTAGCGCGTCGTGGGGAACCCGAGGTCAATTTGGGACTCTGACGCATCGGGCCAGCGCGTGGTGATGACTTTGGCGCGGGTGTAAAAGGCGAAGCCCTCTGGGCCGTAGATGTGGGCGTGGCCAAAGAGCGAACTCTTCCAACCCCCAAAGGAGTAGGCGGCGATCGGTACCGGAATGGGGACGTTTACCCCGATCATGCCGACGTGCACTTGACGGGAAAACAGTCGAGCGGCGTTGCCGTCACGCGTGAACACCGCGACGCCATTGCCGTAAGGATTGTTGTTCACGAGTGCGATGGCGTCATCGAAGGTCGCCACCCGCGCGACCCCGAGGACCGGCCCGAAGATCTCGTCGTCGTAGACCTTGGTGCCCGGTCGAACTCCGTCTAAGAGACTCGGACCGACGAAGAAGCCCCGCGGGCTCACCATCGAGGTACCGTCGCGCACGACGTTGATGCCGTCGTCGGGGGCGGACGTGACGTAACTCACGACGCGATCCAGATGCTCTTTCGTGATCAACGGACCAAAATCACTCGCGGGGTCCTGGCCCGGTCCCACTCGGAGTTTGTCGAGTCTCGTGGCGATTTTGTCGATGAGATCTCCGGCGACGTCACCGACGGCGACCACGACGCTGATGGCCATGCATCGCTCGCCGGCCGAACCGAAACCTGAGTTGATCGCCGCGTCGGCCGCGACGTCTAAGTCGGCGTCGGGTAGCACGACCATGTGATTCTTCGCGCCGCCGAGAGCCTGGACCCGCTTGTGGTGCGCGCTGGCGACGTCGTGCACGTGACGCGCCACGGGTGTGGAGCCGACGAAGCTCACGGCGTCCACGTCTGGATGTTCGAGCAGGGCCGTGACGGTCGAGCCGTCTCCTTGGAGGACGTTGAAAACACCGTCGGGCAAACCGGCCTGTTGCAAGAGTTCGCCCAGGCGCACCGAGACCGAGGGATCGCGCTCGGAGGGTTTGAGGATAACGGCGTTGCCCGACGCCAGAGCGTTGGCCGTCATCCATAGAGGCACCATGATGGGAAAGTTAAAGGGCGTCACTGCCACCACGACGCCGACCGGCTCGCGCGTGGAGTGCACGTCAACGCCGTCGGCGACCTGATCAGAGAAGCCGCCCTTGAGATGTTCGATCAGTCCGCAGGCGTACTCGACGTTCTCGAGCGCCCGAGCGATCTCGCCCTTGGCGTCGGCGTGGGTCTTGCCGTGCTCGGTTGTTATCAGCGCGGCCAGTTCATCGACGTGTTCGACCAGTAGTTGGCGCAGCGTGAAAAGAATGTTCGTGCGCCGAGAGAGAGAAGACTGGCCCCAGCTCGTGGATGCTGATCGGGCCACCTCGACGACCTGATCGATCACGTCGCGCGAGGGCACCGGGACCTTCGCGATGACCTCACCGGTCGCGGGGTTAAAGACGGGCGAGTGGCCGCGCTCTTCGACAAGAGCGCCGTTGATGAAGTGGGGAACCGATCTCATTTCAATCCTCTTTCGCAGTGCCGATCTATCGGGAGGCACCTTTTTGCCCGTAGGGTTGCTCCATGAACCCGAGCGACGAAGGGCGTGCGCTTCGGATCGCGGCGTCCGTTGAACCGTTGGAACGCGGCCATTTTTCGCTGAATCTGTCGCCTTTTTACACCGTGATGGGACATCCCCACGGTGGCTACCTGCAGTGCGTGATGGCCAGTGCCGCCCTGGCGGCCGCGAGTGAAGCAGGCGCGACGCATCTTCACGTCACGTCGATTTCCACGAACTTCGTGAAGGTTCTCGAGGTCGGGGCGGCCGACATTCGCACCGAGGTTCGTCGCGTGGGGCGCGGCGCGTCGTTTGTCTATGCCGCGCTCTATCAAGAGGGCGTGCTGGGTGCGGAGTCACTCGTCACCCTCGGCACGCTTCACGAGGGTTCTCTTCTTCGATATCAAGACCTCGAAGCGCCCCACGTGACGCCGCTCGAGGAGTGTCGACAGTCCACCGGGAGCGACGACATCAACATCATCCGCGTACTCGAGCTGCGACTCGACCCCTCGAGCACCGGCTGGTGGAGTGGTGAGCTTTCCTCACGGGGCGAGGTCTTGGGTTGGTTACGTTTGGACGATGGCGACGCGTCGTGGACCCCGTGGAGTCTCTTGTTCGCGGGTGACGCGCTGCCTCCGGCGACGTTCCCACTGGGCTCGTCGGGTTGGGTCCCCACGTTGCAGCTGACCTCGCGAGTGTCGCGCGTGCCACGTGGCGAGTGGCTACGCGCGCGCCAGTGGGCGGCGGTGATCGCTGATGGTCTGGTCGATGAGCGATGCGAACTTTTTGATGAGACGGGCGAACTCGTAGCGTCGTCGTCTCAGATCGCCATGGTTCGCTTTCGTGAGGGTCGCTGAGGTGGTGCGCATCCCGCACTTGAACGACGACGGATCGCTCACGGTCCGTTCGCGCCTGACCATACCGTCCGATGAGATTCTGTTGCGCGTGACCACTTCGGGTGGCCCGGGAGGACAGCACGCGAACCGCTCCTTGACCCGGGTGGTGGCGTCGTTTCATGTACTCGATTCGAGCGTTCTCTCCGAGGGCGACAAGCAACGCGTCGCCGACACGCTCGGTTCGGTCGTACGTTCGAGCGCGAGCCGCTTTCGCTCGCAAGGTCAGAATCGCACGGCCGCGATCGAACAGCTGGGCGAGAAGCTGGCCACCGCGCTCGCGCCGCGTACGCCGCGTCGAGCGACCAAGCCCTCCCGGGGAGCGAAGATTCGCCGGGTGGATGATAAGAAAGCTCGTGGACGCCTAAAAGAGCAGCGTCGCCGGCCACTCGAGGACTAGCGCGAGCGCTCCAAGTGACGGGTAATGGCGGCCAGGGCCTTGTCCATTAGTCCACTCGCGGCTGGGTCCACGTCTTCGTGGGGACCACGAATCGGCGTCAGTGAGGCGTAGCCCGCAACGAGGAGCGCCCCATCTTCGTCCGCGTCTTCGTCACTCACGTCGCCGAGTTCGGGCGTGGCCGCGCCCAAGCGAAGGGGGAGTTCTCCTTCGTCGCTGAGTGCCTCGCCGCCCGCGCGCGGTCCGGCGGCCTTGACGATGCCGGCGGTTGAGATGCGTCCGCGACGAACGCCGCGTAACTCCCCGATAGGAAGGTTGGGCACGTTGAGGTTGAGCAACGTTCGAGACGGCGCACGAGAGAGTTCGTCCAACACTTCGATGGCGACCGCCGCGGCGGTGTCGTAGTGCACGTCCTCGCCCCACTGCACCGACACGGCGAGGCCCGAGAGGCCCAGTTGTGCACCGGTCAAGACGGCTCCGACGGTCCCTGAGTGCAACACGCTGCGTCCCACGTTGGCGCCAGCGTTGATGCCCGAGACGAGCACGTCGGGTTGGAAATCGAAACTGCCCAGAGCGCCCAAAATGGCGCACAGGGCCGGAGGGGCTTCGAGCCCGTAGGCGACGATGGATTCGGCTCCGGCGATGTGGTGGCGCCGGTACTTGATCGTGGGACGATCGAACACGTCGCCGACGGCCGAGGACATGCCCGAGTAGTTCTTGTGGGGAGCGACGATGAGCGCCTCACGAGCCTGGCCCGAGGGGGCTTCGTCGATCCACCGGGCGACGCTGCGGGCCAAGATGGCCATACCCGGCGCCAAAATGCCGTCGTCATTGGTCAGCAGTATTCGCATACAGGGAACCCTAACTGTCCTAAGTTACGTACCAGTGAAAAGAAAGAAACAACACTGATGTTGCCCTCCGGAGAACAGATTGCGATCGCTCATGGCGATCAGCGCGCCGTCGTCACCGAAGTGGGCGCGACGCTTCGCACGTACGTCAAGGGTGGCGTGAGCGTCGTCGAAGGCTTCAGTGCCGAAGAAGCTCCCACGCACGCGCGCGGCCAGGTGCTCTATCCGTGGCCGAATCGGATTGGTGACGGCGAGTGGACGTTCTCCGAGCGAACCGCCCGCCCGACCATCGACGACCTGCAGCACGCCACGGCCTCGCACGGACTCGTTCGTTGGCGTCCCTTTCGTGTCGAAGCTGTCAATCAGAATCGCTGCGTGCTCACTTTGCTCTTGCATCCCACGCCGGACTATCCCTTTCTCAGTGAGATCACGGTCGCGTATCACCTGGGTTCACTGGGACTCACCGTGACGACGACGGTAACCAATCGCGACGAGGTCCCCGTGCCGTTTGGGGTGGGTTTTCATCCTTATCTCTCCGTGACCACGCCTACCATCGAAGGAGCGCAGCTCGAAGTACCCGCCAAGGCGTACGTGGCGCTGAACGATCGTCAGCTACCGACCGGTGAGATTCTCCCTCTCGCTGGTAACTTGCTCGACTTTTCCAAGCGCAAGTCGTTGAGTGGTCACGAACTCGACGTCACCTACACCGAGTTGATACGTGACGACTCCGGTTTGGTAACGGTGACGCTGGAAGACGCCACGGGCGGCGAGATTGAACTGAGCCTCGATCGAAATTTTCCGTACTTGCAGATCTACACCGGTGATCACTTGGAGAAGGGTCGTCGACGCACGTCGGTGGCAGTGGAACCGATGACGTGTCCGCCGGACGCGCTGAGGAGTGGTAAGGACGTCGTCGTACTCGAGCCCGGACAGCACTGGGCCGGTTCGTGGCGTTTGAAACGTAAGTAACGATGAGCGCGCGAGTAGTGCTGGTCACAGGTTCCACCAGCGGCATCGGCGAAGCGACCGCCAAGCGCTTTGCCGAGTTGGGCGACACTGTTGTCTTTAACTCTCGGAACAGCGTGGAGCTGGGCGAGCGCCTCGCCGCCGCGACGCCGGGCTCGCTGTACCTCCGGGCCGACATCTCCAAGGCCGAAGAGTGCGAAGGATTAATTCGCGACGTCCTCGAGCGCTACGGGCGACTCGACGTGCTCGTCAACAACGCCGGCACTACCAAGGTCATTCCTCACCACGACCTCGAGGCCGCCAGCGTGGACGTCTGGCGAGAGATCTTTGAGGTGAACGTCTTTGGCACGTGGCAACTGAGCGTCGCGGCGATGCCCGCGCTGAAGGAGAGTCGCGGGTCGATCGTCATCGTTTCATCGGCCGCGGGAGTACGTCCTACCGGTTCGTCGATTCCCTACGCCGTTTCCAAGGCCGCGCTGAACCACCTGACGGCGTTGTTGGCCAAGGTCGTCGGGCCCGAGGTTCGCGTGAACGCAGTGGCGCCGGGACTCGTTGACACGCCCTGGACCGCCGATTGGGACACAATTCGAGGTTTCGTACAGTCGGTCGCGCCACTTCGACGAAGCGGCATCCCCGAGGACGTTGCCGAGGTGATCGTCGCACTCGCAACAACTCCCTACGTGACCGGTCAGGTCGTCGTGGTGGACGGGGGATTGACCCTCGCGGTCTGACGGGGCACCGGCGGTACTGCCAGGCGAATGAGGCGACAGAGAACCTTGGTGGCGGGACGCACCACGACGCGGTCCCTGCGCTTATTGACGCGCACGCCCAAGAGATCTTGTGCCCACCGGGTTAGCAGCGACCACGCACTGAGAACGAAAAGTCGATAGACGAGACGCTGGGCCCGACTCTTCATCACGCCGTGGGCGATGAAGTCGCGCGCGATACGTCCGTCGGCACTGAGTCGCAGCTCCGGCTGAAAACTTCTGAGCGTCGCGTTGAGTTCTTCGAGCGAGTTGGGCGGATTCACGACGCTGAAGTCAAGGGCCAGGGGCACCATCTCGCGCACGTACTGATCGGCCTCTCGGTCGCTCAGTGGAAGAGCGCCAAATCGCCGGTACGACGTAAGAAACATTGATATCTCAGCGCAGTGCACCCACAACAAGAGATGGGGGTCGTTGGCGTCGTAGGCTTCGCCGTCGTCGGCGAGGCCGTGAATGAACTTGTGGACGTTGAGCACCCGCTGGATCGCCGCGTGGGCGGCCGGTCTCGCTCCGTAGGTCGTGGCATTGATGAAGTTGGCGGTCTGAAGAAGTCGTCCGAGCGGATCTTCTTGGTATCGAGAGTGCTGGGCGACGCCGGCCATGGCGTACGGGTGCAGCATCTGAAAGAAGAGGGAACCGAGTCCACCAATCAACATCGATGGAAGATCACCGTGTACGACTCGCGCAATGCCAAAGACGTCGCTGTAGGCCTCGTTGGGGTCGTTGCATCGCGCGGGTGGATCTCGTGAGAGACCGGCCGAGCGACGAATCGAGAGGTTAGCCCGTCGACGTAAGCGCGCCGATATCCTGCGAAACGACCCGACCACTTTGACGACCTCCTCGAGTCTCTGGCCCTCACCTTAGGCCGCGCCTCTTCCAATTTGATCGGTCGTCTGCGACACTAGAGAGATGACTTCGCTGAAACGTCTTCGCCTCTCTTCGACCGAGAGCGACGTAAAGAGTGACGTCGAAACTAACGCGACGGTTGTCACCCAACGACCGTGGAACGTGATCGTGTGGAACGATCCGGTGACGCCGATGACGGTGGTCGTTGTGGTGTTTAAGCGAATCTTTGGTTATTCGGCCAACAAGTGCACGCATCTGATGTTGACCGTCCATCATGAAGGGCGAGCAGTCGTGTGGTCCGGCCAGCGCGAACGAGCGGAATCGTACTGCGTAAAACTTCAGGTGGCGGGGTTGCAAGCCACCGTCGAGCAGGACACCTAATGCCGGGCAAACTCTTTGTTCGACGACGAGACGGTCGCGTGGAGGTGCGCCTCAACGACGCCGGTCGCAGCGTCGTTCGAGAGGCCTTCGCCCACGTCGCGGCGGCTGAACGGGATCCCGATCATGACTGGCATCTCTCGATGAACGCTCCCATCAACCCGAGCAAGGACGATGACGACCCGCTCTCGGCCCTAGCGCGCCAGAACGAGATAGCCACGAACTCCGAACTCTCAATCATGACTCTCAATGAACAGTTTTTGAACGACGCCGAGGCGTGGGCCTGGCTGAGCACACTGCAAGTGGCTCTTCGTTCCCTCGCGGTCGTGAATGGAATATTGAGTGACGAAAAACTCGATTCGTGCGAGCATGACCTCTTGCAAGAGATACGAACAATCCAGCAGTTGTTGTTTGAATTGGCGGCTTGCTTTTAACGTGAAACGCTAGGACTCTCCCGTTATTGAACTTTGACGGCCGAATAAGAAAATTGCACAATTCCCCCTAGGCTTTGCGTCATGACTATCCTCCGACGATTTTCACTTCGATTCACATGTCTTACGCTCCTCTCGTCCGTGATCGCGCTCGGTACGCCGCTGATAGCGCAGGGGTCGGTCAAGGACCCGACGGCCGCCTCCATCCTCGCCGCGGCGAAGATCTCGCTGACCAAGGAGCAGGGTGTGCACGTCAAGGTCGTCACCTTCGCGGGCAAGGTGAACAGCACGCTGGTGGCCGATATTGGCAGAGTCAGCGGATCCGAATCCTACGTCTCGGGTAACGAGACTTTCACCATCACCGTGACGCCAACGTACGCCTACTTGAGTGGCAGCGCGAGTGGTCTGACGAAGCTCATTGGGCTGAGTTCCGCGGAGCAAAAAAAGGTCGGTACGGCCTCGATGACGATGAAGAAGGGAACGACGGAGTACACCACCTTCCAGTCGGACATGACCGCCGGCGCCTTCGATCAACTGCTCCCGGCGGTCAAGGGCACGACGTTGTTGAGCGAGCGGGATAAGGCCACCAACGGCTATCAACTGACGTGGACGGTCAAGGCCACCACGTCGGTACCCAAGACCAAGACGACCATGGTCTTTTCGTCAGGCAAGACCACGTTGCCCTTGAGTGATGCAGTCTCCAATAAGGACAGCCACAGCACGACGACCTTTTCGAAATGGGGAGAAGCGGTTCAGATCACCGTCCCCTCCAAAACGATCACTTACGCCAAAGTCTTTTCGAGCTAGTAGCGGTTTGACTTTTACCGGCGCATCCGGGAATGGTGACCGTTAGCATCTAAGACCAGTACCTCACTATGTCGAACGCAGAAGCTCCCGAGCTCTCCCACAGCAATACTGAAGGCAAGCACCTCGGCCTCGCGCTGGCCGTGATTTCCTGTGCGCAACTCATGATCGTGCTGGACTCCACGGTCGTTAACGTCGCGATTCCCACCATACACACCGCGCTGCATTTCTCTCAGGCCAATCTCGAATGGCTCATCACCGCGTACTCGTTGACCTTTGGTGGTCTGTTGCTGTTTGGGGGAAGAACGGGCGACCTTTACGGAAAACGGCGCATGTTCATGATCGGCATCGCCATCTTTGCTGTCTCGTCTCTCCTCGGCGGTTTCGCGTCCAACGATCTTTGGCTGATCATCACCCGTGGCCTGCAGGGCGTCGGCGGCGCGATCGCCGCTCCCACGGCGTTGTCGCTGATCGCGACGAATTTCGCGGAAGGTCGCCAGCGCAATCGCGCCATGGGTGTCTACGCCGCGATGTCGGGCGGGGGCGGCGCGGTCGGACTTCTGCTCGGCGGGATCCTGGTCAGCTACGTCTCGTGGCGCTGGATCTTCTTCATCAACGTCCCCATCGCGGCGGTCGTTCTCTTCCTCGCCCCGCGCGCGCTCAACGAATCCCAAACGACGTCGGGGCGCTTGGACGTTCCCGGGGCCATCACCGCGACCGGGGGCATGCTCTCGCTCGTCTACGGACTCTCGAACGCGTCGAACCATAGTTGGAGCAGCACGGCCACGATCGTTTCGCTTGCCGCCGCGGTGGTGTTGCTCACCACCTTCATTCTCATTGAAACCCGCAGCGCCGAGCCCCTGATGCCGCTCAGCATCTTCAAGAACCGAAACCGCTCGGGCAGCTTCGCCATGATGCTCTGCATCGGCATCGCCCTCTTTTCGATGTTCTTCTTCCTTACTCAGTATCTCCAGAACGTCTTGGGCTATAGCCCGATCCGTACCGGTGTGGGTTTCTTGCCAATGACCGCCGGCATCGTGGTCGCGGCCACGTTGTCCTCGCGTCTGGTGGGGCGAATAGGGATTCGCATCCCTCTGCTCGTGGGTCCGAGCGCCGCTACCATCGGCATCCTCTGGCTCACTCGCATCACGCCGACGAGTAGTTATCTCGACGTCGTTGGTCCACTCGTCGTCATCGCGCTGGGCATGGGATTCTCGTTCGTCCCTCTGACCTTGACCGCAGTCTCGGGCGTGAAACCTCACGAGGCCGGACTGGCGTCCGCACTTCTCAATACCATGCAACAGGTAGGTGGCGCGCTCGGTTTGGCGGTCTTAGCGACCGTTGCCATCGACGCCCAAAATTCGAAACTCCACTCGTTGCACCAGAGCACCACCGCGGCGATGAAGCTTGCCACGACACACGGCTACACGACGGCCTTTACCGTCGCGGCAGGTATCGCGTTTCTTGGTCTACTGATCTCGATCGTCGTGATTCGAGTCCCGACGATCTCGCCGGTCGATGTAGAACTCAACCCCGAAGCCCACGTGAAGGTAAGTAGCTCAACGAACTGACCCGCGCGTTGCGGGCGTATGCCAGGTCAGATAGTTCGTGAGCCGAAAGTACGAGGTACTACACGCACGCCATCAACGAACTCACCAACGCTTTGAGGCCGTTCGCCCACGCCGTTCCGTTGGCGGCGATGTACGCCTCCAAACTGGTGAGTTTCGTCGAATCCGCCTCGTAATTCAAAATGGTCACGAGTTCATTGAGCTCTGTTTTCGTCTTGGCGTTAGGGGCTTCACTCGCTAACTTCTCATAGAACGGGAGCAACGACTTGGCCCAGGCGTGGTACGTCGCGGTGGTGATGGACTTCGGCGGCGTGGTCGGCTTGTAGGTCCGGATCGTTGAGCAAAACGCGCTGGTACTCGAGGCCGAGCTGCTCGGCACGGCCACGCCCAGCGAGACGACCATCGTCGCCGCCACCACGACAGCGCCCAGCGCTGACTTTGAGTTGGTGAGCAACTGTCTGGTTCGAGTACTCAATGTGATTCCCCCCAAATAATGGACGCCGCGACTAACGAGTCGCTGCCTCCGTGCGAACTGGCACCACTTCTTTGGCGCCAATACCGCCTGTCTAGCAGAACGCTGAGGTCCGAGCGGGCTTAGCCTGACGGCCACTACGACGGCCCGTTGCGCCACGAGCCAGTGCCACGTCGTTGAACCCCTAGAAGGTGGCGTGGTCTGATTCACCACTCGCTCGGACAATGGACGTTGGTGGGGAGTTGACTTCGTCTGGCGCCGATTTAGTCGTCACCCAGCGACGTCGCGTACTCCACCGAGTTCGATTGAATGGTGTCGTGATACCAGCGGTAGCTCTCTTTGATGAGTCGATCACCAGTGGGAAAGTCAACCCAGACGATACCGAATCGTCTCGAATAGCCAAAGGACCACTCGAAGTTGTCCAGCAAGCTCCACACGAAGTAGCCCTGTACGTTGACTCCGGCGTCGATGGCGTCGTGCACCGCCGAGATGTGCTCTTGGAGATACGCCACCCGGTTGTGGTCAAGGACGTGACCGTTGGGATCGACGTAGTCGTCGAACGCGGCGCCGTTTTCGGTGACGTAGATCGGCAGATTCGTGTAGTCGTTACGAACACGAACCAGGAGCGACGTGAGTCCCGAGGCCGCGATCTCCCAGTTCATCGATGTTCGTTCGCGACCGGGAGTCTCGAGTGAACGAACGCGCAGGTCGGGGAACTGTTCACTCTGCGCCACCACGTATCCGGCCAGTCGAGCCTCGGTGGCCCGCGAGGTATCAACAACAGTGGTGGGGAAGTAGTAGTTCACCCCGAGAAAGTCCAGCGGCTGCGCGATCAGTTTGAGGTCGCCCTCTTGAACCACGGAGAAGCCCGGTCGAAACTTGTCGTAGTGCGTGAGCATGTCCTCGGGATACTGGCCGTGAAAGATCGGCTCGAGGAAGAGACGATTGAGGTTACCGTCGGCGCGCCGAGCGGCGGCGACGTCCAGTTCGTGCTCGGAGCCGGGACGATGATCACCCAAATTCAACGTGATACCGACCTTGGCCGAAGGCACCGCCGAGCGAAGGACGGGAACGGCCATGCCGTGGGCGAGCAGTAGGTGGTGATGGGCGGCCGCGGCTTTGCCGATGTCCTTGATCCCGGGCGCGTGGCGCCCGGCGCCGTAGCCGAGCCAGGCCGAACACCACGGTTCGTTCAAGGTGATCCACTGTTCCACGTCACTGCCCAAGGCTCGTGCGACGAGGTCCACGTAGTCGGCGTAGCGCTCGGCGGTGTCGCGCTCGCACCAACCGCCCTGGTCTTCGAGGGGTTGGGGGAGGTCCCAGTGATAGAGCGTGAGCGTTGGCTTGATGTTGCGCGCTCGAAGTCCGTCGACGAGGCGACGGTAGAAATCGAGTCCACTTTGATTGGCGGGTCCTTTGCCGGTGGGCTGGACCCTCGGCCAGGCGACGGAGAAACGGTACGCACCCACGCCCAGCTCGCCTAAGAGGTCGAGATCTTCCTCCATCCGGTGATAGTGATCGCAAGCCACGTCGCCGGTGTCGCCGTTCCAAACAGCGCCGGGCGTGCGGCTAAAGGTGTCCCAGATCGAGGGTCCTCGATCGTCGGTGGTGGTGGCGCCTTCGATTTGATACGAGGCGGTCGCCGCTCCCCAGAGAAAACCTGGTGGAAAGGGGCGAGTCGGACTTTGGTTATTAGAGCGAGAGGTGCTCACGGTACGTAGATCTCCTAGTAGTGGGTGGTCGAAGAATAATGGAGCCTCTACGCGCGGCCCCGCCCAGTTGAGGAGGGGCGGGGCCGCGCGTAGAAGTAGCTGATTAAGCCTTCGTCAAGTGCTTAATGATCAACGGCAACTGCGGGTCACCGGGAGACGGGTCGGCGTAAGGGTTCTTCGCCGTCACGAAACCAGTGAAGTTAGCCGTCGAGTACTCATCCCAGTCCGCACCGTACAGCAGCGGAGCTACCGGTACCTGCGTCGACACGAGGGTCTCCAAGGCCTGAACGTCCTTGTTGACCGCCGCCGTGTCGGACGGGTTGGTGGCTGAAAGAGCCTTCAAGTCCGCCTGCGCCGCCGGCGAGTCGTAGCGACCGTAGTCACTGTTCGCCGAGGTTCCGATGGCTGCCGATTGGGTGTAGTCGAGCCAGTTGTCGAACTGCACGTACGGGCTCACCCCGCCGTTACCCCAGTGGATGATCGTGTCGAAACTGCCACTCGCTGAGTCGGAGTACCACTGTGAGGCCTGCACTCCATCTACCGTGCAGTCAATGCCCTCCGCTTGAAGCTCGTTGGACATGAGTTGATCGTCCGCGTAGTAGTCCGAGTACGCCGTGGGGTCTTCCACCGTAAACGCAATCTCCACACCATTCTTGGCGTAGAAACCGTTCGAGTCCTTGGCGTAACCGTCCGCCGTCAAGATCGAGGCGACCTTGGCCGGGTCCGAGTGCGCCGAGAGGTCGTTGGTCACCGACTTACTCAAGTACGACGCTTGACTGGGCAGAATGAGTCCACCCGACGAGGTCGCTGGCTGCTCGTAGCCGGTCTCACCCTTAAGGGAGAGAGCGGAACGATCGATGCCGACGCTGATCGCTTGACGAACGGCGGGATCGCTGAGCGGTCCGGTGCCCGTGACGTTGAACTCCAACGTGACCGTGCTACCACCCGCGAAGTACGTGTGGTTGGTCTTGGGGTCCTTGCCGACGAAGATCTTCTTCACGTTGGCAATGTCGTTACCCGCCCAAGTCAACTGACCGTCCGCGAGGGCCGTAGCGGCCGCCGTGTTCGACGTGTACGAAGGAACGTTGACCTCAGTTGGGGCCGGCGTGCCATCCCACCACTTGGGGTTCACCTTGTACTTCACCAGCGTCGACGAGTAGCTGCTCAACGTGTACGGTCCCGTGCCCACGGTCGTGGTCACTACCGCGGTCGCCGGGTTGGCGATCTTGGACCAGATGTGCTGGGCCACGATGAGTACACCGCCCGCGATGGACGTGATGTTGAGGTACTCGGGTGTCGCGTAGTGCAGTGCCACCGTATACTTGCCGGACGTCGTGGCGTTGCTCGACATCGTCGGCACGCCATAAACGTTGGCGGCGGGCACGCGGTTCAACAGGTCGAACGTGTAGGCCACGTCGGCTGAGGTGAACGGCTTTCCGTCACTCCACGTCACTCCCTTACGCAGTTGAAAGGTCAACGTCTTGCCCCCGTTGGACCACGTGTAGCTCGTTGCGAGCCACGGGTACTGGGTGTTGGCCTTCAACGTGTCGAACTCAAAAAGCGGTTCGTTGACCAGTGAGCGAACGCTCAACTGTTCCGCGAAGGCACTCGAGTCGAAGGGATTGAAGTTGTCGGTGAAGGTTACTCCGGTGTTGCCCTCAATGGTCAACACCGAGCTTTTGGCTGCTGAGGCGACACCGACGGTCGCCGCCACCATACCTATCGTTAAGCACGATAGGGCAGTCAAAATAACTCCTATTTTTCTAAACATACGCTTCCTTTATATTGTTATTGTCCAGCCGGCCTTCGCCGACGTTGATTAGAACCGTGTGGGTCCTTTTTGCCTGACGCGGGGCCGGTTGGACCTTCGCGCGTTTGGCCGATCGCACGACCTCTAAACGTTCAGTCGTGCGGCCAGCTAGTTGATCATCGTCATGTCTTCGTCGTTTCCCCCTCTCGTCGGCGCTCTGGAAGCGCCATCTCGACAACGGCTTCGGGCCTGTCTGCGTATAACCAGCAGCGAGAAGTGTGTCCCTCACCAACCTGGAAGACCGGCGGATCGGTCGTACGACAGACGTCCATCACGAAAGGGCATCGCGGCGCGAAACGGCATCCGACCTCGGGTACGGCGTACGAGGAGTGCTCATCGGACTGCGATGCCTGGCTGGTGGGATCGGAGGGATCCGGAACCGAGGCGATCAGGAGTTGGGTGTAGGGGTGTGTGGGCTCGTCGACGAGGGCCGTGCCGCGCGAACGTTCGACGATCTGGCCGGCGTACATCACGATGATCTCGTCGGCGAGGTAGCGGGCCGAGGCGATGTCGTGGGTGATGTACAAGACGGCGAGGTGCTCGTTGTCGCACAGCCCCTTGAGGAGGTTCAAGATGCCCAGGCGCACCGAGACGTCGAGCATGGAGATCGGCTCGTCGGCGAGGAGAACGTCTGGTTTCACGCAGAGCGCACGGGCAATCGAGACGCGCTGGAGCTGACCGCCGGAGAGTTCGTGGGGATAGCGATCCAAAAAGCGCTCGGGTGGATCGAGCGAGACTCGCGAGAGCGCGGCCTTGGCCAGGTCTTCGACGTCGTGCTTCTTCGCACCGTGAATGAGGAGCGGACGCTCGAGACTGTGGCGGATGCGGTGAACGGGATTGGTCGAAGCGTAGGGATCTTGGAGGACGAGCTGCACTTTGGACGCGTATTCGAGGGTGCGCTTGGCGCCTGCGGGAATCGTCGTGCCCTCGAGGATTAGTTCACCCGACGTCGGCGCGATGATCCTCGCCAGCATCCGCGCGAGGACTGACTTGCCCGAGCCGCTCTCTCCGACGACGGCCGTCACCTGGCCGCGCACCAGGTCGAGACTCGCGTCGTCCACGGCGCGCACCACACGCTTGGCGTGAAGGAGTCGCCCGGGCACGCGGGTCGTGAAGTGGCGCGTCAAGTGTCGGACACTCAACTGCGCCGGCGTGGTCGTGATCTCGCTCACGTGTGGTCCTGTAACACGGTGACGTGTGCGCGCGAGGGACTCGATGAACGTGAAAGCTCGACCGGCACCGTCACCGACGAGTCCCCGGTGTGCAGCCAGCAGGCCACGCTGCGATCCGAGTCGCCAATGTTCAAGAGCGCCGGCGCCTCGTGCAGGCAGCGCGCCATGGCGTAGGGACAACGGGGGGCAAAACTACAGCCCTCGGGCAGTTCGGCGAGGTCGGGCGGCGAACCGGGAATGCCGGTGAGCTCTCGTCGATCACCGTGCATCGGGGGAAACGAGTTGATGAGTCCGAGGGTGTAGGGGTGGCGCGGCGCCTCGTAGAGTTCGCTCGCGCCCGCGCGTTCGATGATCGCGCCGGCGTACATCACGACGATCTCGTCGGCGAGCTCAATGAGTAACGAGAGGTCGTGGGTGATGAAGATCAAGGCAAAGCCGTAGCGCGAGCGAAGTTCGTTCAATTCGTTGATGATCTCGCGTTGGGTGACCACGTCGAGCGCGGTCGTGGGCTCGTCCATGATCACCAACTCTGGATCCAGCGCGAGCGCGAGGGCAATCATGATCCGCTGGCGCTGACCGCCCGAGAGCTCGTGGGGAAAGCGGGCCAGTCGGTCTTCATTGAGACCGACCATCTTCAGTAACTCCACGGACCGAGCGTGACGTTGGGATTTGGTCAATTCACGGCGGTGGGTCTTCAGGACCTCGTGAAACTCACGACCCACACGAAGCACCGGGTTCAGTGCGTTGAGCGCACTTTGCAAGACGATCGAGACGTGCGACCAGCGGATCTGTCGTAGTTCCTTTTCACTCGCCGTCACGAGATTGATCGGCGTCACCTCATCGGAGTCGCCGTCGTTGGTGATATTGAGCGTCACGTCCCCGCCGCTGATCACGCCGGGCGCTCGCAACAGACGCGTCATGGCGTACACCAGCGTGGACTTGCCTGAGCCACTTTCGCCGGCGACACCGAGCACTTGGGAACGCCGGAGCTTGAGCGTCACGTCGTTGACGGCGCGCACCATGTTCTCGCCCACGCCATAGTCGACATTGAAGTTATTAACTTCCAGGACGAACTCGTGGTGCGCACTGGCGGGCGCGACCTCTCTTAACTGCATGTCCATCATTTTCGACGTTGCTTGGGTCTTTAGGGGGTCGGCGATCACTGGCTCACCAACTTTGCGTGTGCGGGCACGATCTTTGGCTTCGAAGACGCGTGCAGCACGGGCGTGAGACCGAGTCGGATACGCCGGGGCAGACCCAGCTGGCGCCGTTGGCGAGCGGTGAGCCCGCCCGCGCGAAGGCGGGGATTAATGAACTCGTCAATCCCGAAGTTCACCAGGGCCAGTCCGGTGCCCACCAGGGCAATGCAGATGCCCGGTGGCACGAACCAGTACCACTCGCCCGACAGCGGCGCGTTGTTCGCCTGGGCCCAGTAGAGCATGGTGCCCCAGTTCCACACTGCCGTACTGGTCAGACCGATGTAGGCGAGGGTCACGTAGGCACCGATGGAGTAGAGAACCGTAAAGAGGAAGGAGGAAGCGAGCACGGGCAGGAGGTTGGGCGCGACCTCAGTAAACATGATCCGCGTACGCTTCTCGCCGATGATGCGCGCCGCCTCGACGAAGTCACGATTTCGCAGGGACATCGTCTGGGCGCGAAGGACGCGCGCTCCCCAGGCCCACCCGGTGAGGCTGATGATGAGTCCAATCACGAAGAAGTTCGAGCGACTGTTGACCGGCAGATAGCTGTCGATCACGATGAGCAACGGCACGCCCGGTATCGCGAGAAAGACGTTCGAGACGAGTGAGAGCCCCTCGTCGGACCATCCGCCGAGATACCCCGCGGCGATGCCCACGGTCATCGAGAGAATCGTGGCCGCGAGTCCCGCGAGTAGGGCCACCACCATGGTGGCGCGCGCTCCGACCAGCAGTTGAGAAAAGATGTCTTGACCGAGGCTCGTGGTACCGAGCCAGTGGTGCGCCGAGGGGGAGAGCAACGGCGCGAAGGCCGTGGAACTCGGATCGTACGGTGCGAGCCACGGCCCGATGACGGTCATGATGATGAAAAAGCCCACAATGACCAGACCGATGATGACCTTGGGGGAGCGAGGCAGACGAAGAGACCTCATACCGCGGCCACCGTTCTCGTTCGCGGATCAAGCCAGAGGTAGACAATGTCGGCCAAGAAGTTAGCGGCCAACACCGCGAGCGTGATGACTAAGAAGATGCCTTGGATGAGCGGGTAGTCCTCGTTGAGCACGGCCTGCAAGAGCAGATCGCCCACCCCGGGGTAGTTGAACACGAGTTCAACGAGAAGAGCACCGGACACCACCAGACCGATGGCGAGCGACAGGTTCGCGATGCTGGGGAGAATCGCGTTGCGCGCGGCGTGCCAAATCACCTTTCGCCGCGGCAGACCCTTCGCGACCGCCATCAGAACGAAGTCCTCGCCGATCATCGTGATCATCATGTTGCGCATGCCCAGCATCCAGCCCGCGAGGGAGCTCAAGACGATCGCGATCAGGGGTAGTTCGCCGTATCGAATCACGCTTTCGATGTAGGCCAGATTCCACCCCTGGGTGACCGTCGGGCTGTAGGCGCCGAGCACGGGGAACCAGTGCAGATCACTGCCGAAGAGCAGGAGCATCACCGTGGCCAAGAAGAAGTACGGCACGGCTTGGAAAAAGGTAGCGGTGGGGATCAGTGAGTCGAGACGTGAACCGCGAGTCCATCCAAGGAGCGCCCCGCCAAATGTGCCGATCGCGAAGCTAAATATGGTCGAAAGCCCAATGAGCCCCACCGTCCAGGGGACTGCTTCGCGCAGAATTGAACTCACCGGCGCCCCGAGGGTGATTGATATGCCGAGGTTGCCGTGGACGAGTTGGGTCAGGTAGGTGAAGTACTGGGCGACGAGACCTTGATGAAAGCCCAGACCAAAAGAGAGTCGAATCGCGCGAATCTCCTCCGGAGTGACGGTATTGGTGATCTTGCCGATCAACGTCTGAATCGGATTGCCGGGCATCATTCGCGGCAGAAGAAAGTTTGCGGTGATGGCCACCCACGCGGTGACGATGTAGAGCAAGAGGCGACGAGCGAGCATTCGCATGCTCAGCCCACTTCCTTGCCGAGGGTGACCAGTTTGCCGAGCGATGCTCGCGCGTCGGATTCGTTGACGCAACCGCAGCTTTCACGCACGACGAGCTCGGTCGGTAACACAATGGTTCGTTTCACGTCGTTGTCGTCATTGAGCATGGCCACTAAGGCGTCGACGGCGACTTCTCCCAAGATGCTGCCCGACTGGCGAATAGTGGTCAGCGAAGGATTGAAGTATCGGGTCAACGTGATGTCGTCAAAGCCCGTGACGACCAGGTCCTCTGGAACTCGTAGACCGCTGGCACTGAGTGCGTAGATGACGCCCACCGCGGTTTGGTCGTTGGCACACGCGAATGCTTGGGGCAACGGTTCGTCGCGGATGATTCGCTTCTGCATCGCCTCCTCGCCACCGGCGGACGTCCAGTCCGACTCCAGAAGATCAACGTCATCGAGCGTCCCGCCCAACTCCTCGATCACGTGACGAAACGCGATGGCCCGCGCGACGCTGTCGGGGCTTTCCTCCATACCCGTCACGAATCCAACACGCGTGATGCCGTGGACATTGATGAGGTGCTCGGCCAGGCTGCGCATGGCTTGTTCGTTGTCGACTCGAACGGTCACGGCCGATGTTGAATCTCCCTTGCCGGCGAGTAAGACCACCGGAATGCGTCTGGCGAGATCAGCGACGTCGTCGTCGCGCAGCACTCGGTCGAGGAGAATCAGTCCGTCGACCGTGCCGGTCAGACTCAGTAACGACGTCATCCCCGAGGGGTGGCTATCGTCGGCGCTGCTCAACAAAAGTGAGTAACCGAGTTCGGCCGCGCGCTTCTCGGCTCCTCGAATGACGATGTCGGTATAAAGAAGGCTGGCCTCTTCGACTCCGAGCACACTGCCGTCAACGGTCGCGCGCATAAAGACCAGTCCCAAGATCATGTGCTTGCCGCTCGAGAGACCACGCGCGACCACGTTGGGCACGAACTCGAGCTCTTCCATCGCGGCCATCACTTTGGCGCGCGTGGAAGGACGCACGGAAGAGAGTGAGTTGAGGGCTCGACTGACGGTGGCCGTGGAGACGCCGGCGCGTCGTGCGACGTCGTAAATCGTTGGTGGTGAATCGACCACCTTGCCCCCCAAATCTCCCCAACAGAGTTTTGTGTAACCGCTTACAGCCCTGCAACCGCTTACAACGTAGACGGCGAAATTCACGTTGTCAAGTCAGAACTGTCACTGATTGGTAAGAATTCACGCCATCTCGTTCGGAAGTGGGATCAAGGAGTTCCCTGTTCAAGGCGGAGAAATTCAGAGAGGAACTCTGGTGGGTGACCTGTCGAACGAACTCGGGGGTGACTTGTGAAAAAATTCTCGTGGCCTCTTCGACCCGCCCGCGCCGAAGTTGCGTGGTCGCCGTGATCGTGTCGCTGTGCGTTCATCGACCAGCGGACTCGATGGTGCACCGATCCACCGACGTTCAATGTTGCAAAACGTTCGAGCCCCAACACGACTCTTCGTGCGCCGGCCGGGACTTGAACCCGGAACCTGTTGATTAAGAGTCAAATGCTCTGCCAATTGAGCTACCGGCGCGTGGAGAGTCTATACCGCCCGCGCGTCAGCGTTCGGGTGATCAGTTGTGTTGAATGGCCTTCACTTCGAGAAACTCTTCGAAGCCGTACTTGCCGAGTTCGCGTCCGATACCCGACTGCTTATACCCACCAAACGGCGCGACGATGTTAAAGGCGCCGCCGTTGATCTCGACCTGACCGGTGCGAATCTTGCGCGCGACTTCGAAGGCCTTCTCGTCGCTGCCCGCCCACACGCCGCCGGCCAGGCCGTAGGCGGAGTCGTTAGCAATGGCGATGGCCTCTTCTTCGGTGTCGTAGGGGATGATCGAGAGCACGGGGCCGAAGATCTCCTCTTGGGCGATGGTCATGTCGTTGCGCACATCAGAAAAGACCGTGGGCGCGACGTAGTAGCCCTTCTCGAGGCCCTCGGGCGGTGTGACGCCGCCCGCGATCAGTCGCGCGCCTTCGTCGACGCCCTTGTTGATGTAGTCGCGCACGCGCTGTTGCTGCACGGCGCTCACGAGTGGTCCAAGGAGACTCGAACCGGTAATGGGGTCGGCGGGCATGAAGCCTGCGGCGGCCGCGACGGCGATGTCCTCGACCTCGCCCAAACGCGAACGCGGCACCACCATTCGCGTCAGCGCCGAACAGGTCTGACCGGAGTTCAAGTAGCACTTGAACACGCCGTCGCCGACGGCCTTGGCTAGATCGGCGTCTTCGAGGATGACGTTGGCAGACTTGCCCCCCAGTTCGAGCGAGACGCGCTTGACCATCTCGGCGGCCAACTGCATGACTCGCTTGCCCGCGCGGGTCGAACCGGTGAAGGAGATCATGTCGGTCTTGGGGTGCACGACGATTGCTTCGCCGACGACCGGGCCGAGCCCCGTGACCATATTGAATACGCCCTTCGGCAGACCGATTTCGTGGATGATGTCGGCCAAGATAAAGGCGTTCACTGGCGCCACTTCGCTGGGCTTTAAGACGACGGTGCACCCGGCCGCCAAGGACGCGGCCACTTTGTTGGCGATCTGGTGCAGGGGATAGTTCCACGGCGTGATGGCGGCGACGACGCCGACCGGTTCACGAACGAGCGTGGAGTTGCCGACCTCTTCTTCCCAGACGAACTCCATCGCGCGCGTGGCGTTGTCGCTAAAGGTCATCGTCGGCAGTCCCGCTTGAATACCCTTGGAGAGCATGAGGGGCATGCCGACCTCGTTGGCGATGGTGAGCGCGATCTCGTCGCTACGCTCAGCCAACTTCTCTGAGATGCGCAGCAAGAACTCACCGCGCTCTTTGGGACTCGTGCTCGCCCAGCCACTAAAGGCCGCCGCGGCCGCTTCGACTGCCCGATTGGCCTCGTCGACGGTGCCGGCAGGAATGGTTGCGTAGAGCTCGCCGGTGCCCGACGTCGTGACCTCCAGGGTCTCTTTGGAGGAGGCCTTCACCCACTCGCCGTTGATGTAAAAAGAGTCGCGAACGATAGTCATGAGAGCCTCCTGTAGCGAGCGCCGATCGGATCGCTAGAGCGAAATCTACACGCGATTGCACAGCCCGTGACCAAGGACAATGGTGAACAAACGTCAATCCAGAGCGTCAAAGTTCTTGGGGTGAGCGACGGGGATCGAACCCGCGACCTCCAGGACCACAACCTGGCGCTCTAACCAACTGAGCTACGCCCACCAAGACCTTCAAGTATTGCACAGCGATTCCAATCGTTGACGAAGATTGGCGAACACGTTCACTACGCTTGAAACCGCGCCCCTGTAGCTCAACTGGATAGAGCAGACGGTTTCTACCCGTCAGGTTGCGGGTTCGACTCCTGCCGGGGGCACCAGGTGTCCTGGCCCCCTGTCGTGATCGCCTCGTTCGGTATTCGTTACTTGGTCGCTACGCGGCGCAGGGGTGGGGTAGTCGTCGGGGGTTGGCGGCGAGGCGGTAACGCCCTCAACAGTTGGGCCGTGGCTTCGGCAATGCGGTGCACCGCGAGATCGAAAGGTGCGTCGGTCGATTTCGACCGAGACTGGACCCCACTGACTTTGCGTACGTACTGACGGGCTGCTGCTTCAATCTCCTCAGCGCTCGCCACCGGTTCGAGGCCACGCAGAGTCGTGATGTTTCGACACATGAGCTCAGAGTAGACCGCGCGCTGGATCAGACGAAAGAGCGGCGATCGATGTGGCCACTGCGATCGGTCGAGCCAAAGCTACGTGGCTATCGGGGACCGGCAACGGCAGCGACATACAACTGGGCGATTGCGAGGAGAAGCACCACGACACCGACTGCTCGTGGCGCTGGAGTGCGTACAGCGGCACGCTGAGTATCAAGGCGATGACGAGGAGGACTTTGGCCGGCTGGATCACCTTCCAGAGGGTAGGAAGTGTGTTGGCGTCAGGCGCGACGGGATCGTAGACGCTGATGTCACTCTCATCGCCAAAGAACCCTTTGAACGGTTGGGTTGGCGTCAACAGAAGCAGATAGGCCTCCAAGCGGAGGGTGAAGCGAATCATCAGCGCGAGTGCTTGATGGAGTGCGCGTGGCTCTCGGCCGGTGATAATTCCCCACACCCACATCACCAACAGCAACGGGTACGAGCCCAAACTCACTGCTTCTTGAACGATGAGCGCGGGAAACACCAGAATGAAACGGAAGAACACTGCCGTTTGGCGCAACTCGACGTGATCGACTTCAATGCGAACTTGGTCGTTGGCTTTTTCATTAAGAGTGATGCCCGGCCACCGAGGAATCAGGAGGAATTCGTAGGCCATGACGTTGGCATTGAATCGAAGCGCCTTGGTGAGGAATCGCTGCGTGCCGTCCGGAACGCGCTTGGTGAACAGCGCCGCGAACCACGCAGCAATGGAGACGAATAACGCGGCGACCCAGATCGCCACCAAGACAAAACTGAGAGGTAGCAACAGAATGAACCGAAAGAGAATCGACCATCGTGATTGACGGGGCGGATTGAGATTGATGCCGACGAGCACGCGGGCTTCGCCGCCAGGGGGACCCCCTAGGGCCGACGCGAGGGTCGACGCGGCGCCACATACCGGACAGAATTTCTGACCGACAGCATCTTCGGTCCCGCAATTGATGCAATACGACATGATCATTCCCTTCGTGAACCCGGTCGGGAAGGCGGGATTCGAACCCGCGACCTCCTGGTCCCAAACCAGGCACGCTAACCAAGCTGCGCTACTTCCCGAAGTCTCCATCGTGACACACTCGAACCGTCGAACCGAAGAACGACGCCGTGCGTAGGCTTCGAGCGAACGGGGGTGTGCCATGGCTTACGAGTGGATTATTGACGCACTCGACCAGACCTGGACGTCGATCGATCGGACACTTCGTCCTCAATCCGTCGAGGTCTACGATTTAGCGACACCCTGTCCGGGCTGGAGGGTGCGCGACGTACTAAGCCACCTGGTCGGCTTTGAGTTAATGATGCGTGGTGAGCCGGTGCCGCCACACGGCGGCGCGTGGCCGAACTACGTGAAGAATCCCATAGGCGAGATCAATGAGGCGTTCGTGCAGCACTATCGCTCGACATCGGGCGTGGAGATGCTGGACCTCTTTCGCGAGACGGCGCACCAATCGCTCGACGCACTTCGACTGCTCAGCGACGCCGAGTGGGAGAAAGTCGGCTGGAGTCCCGAGGGGGAGCGCCCGTACCATCGCTTTCAAGAGACGCGGGTGCTCGACAGTTGGATTCATCTTCAAGACATTCGTGACGCACTCTTAGAGCCCGCGGACGATCACGGGCCGGGCGAAGAGATTGTGGTGAACCGAGTGGAAGCGGCGCTGCCGTTCGTCTTGGGCAAAAAGGTACGAGCGCCGGACGGCGTACTCGTGCAGATAAATCTCAGCGGTCGCCTCGCTCGAACGATCCTCCTGAGTGTGAAGGACGAACGAGCGAGCGCCGTCGAGCGAATCACGAGCGTGCCGAACCTGGAACTGACGACGCCCATCGCGTTGTTCTGGCGTCGCGCGGCCGGGCGAATCAGCGCTCAGGCCCTGTTGAACGCGTCGGCGACGAATGTGCGCGGTGACCAAGAACTGGCGAGCTCGTTCGCCGAGGCCCTCACTTTCATTCCTTAGCTCGTAGAAGGAACCGGTAGGCTGGCGTCTCCTATGCGCGCCACGTCCACCCTCCTTGAGAACAACCGGGTCAAACTCACCGTCGAAGTTGACGAACCGGAGATGGAAACAGCCATCGACACCGCGGCGAAGAAGCTCTCCAAACAGGTGAGCATCAAGGGATTTCGCAAAGGCAAGGTGCCCAAAGACGTGCTGATAGCCCACCTGGGCGGTGCGGGCGCACTGCGCTCCGAGGCCATCCGCGACGCCATCCCCGACTTTTACGCCCACGCCGTCGCCGACACGATGATCGACCCCATCGCCTCGCCCGACATCAACGTCACGGCCGGCGAGGACGACGGCAACCTGGTCTTTGAGGCCGACGTCGAGGTCCGTCCGGAGGTTTTCATACGAGGGCAGCACGAGCTACGCGTGACGATTCCCTCGCCGGTCGTCACGGACGACGAGGTGAACGCTCAGATCGATCACTTCCGCGAAACCGACGCCACGTTGAAAGACGTGGACCGGCCGATCGTGACCGGCGACCTGGTGACGATGGACATACACGTCCAACAGATCGCCACCGACGTCGAGCCCCTCGACATGGGCGACTTTATGTACACGGTGGGATCGGGCACGATCACTGAGGGCGTCGATGATTTGATCCTCGGCATGAAGGCCGGCGAAGAGCTGAAGCTCAATGGCGTGGTGGGCCAGGGTGTCGTGGCGACGTACGAGCTGACACTGAAGAAGGTCCAAGAGCGTGAACTGCCCGAGCTGAGCGATGAGTGGGTGCTCGGCAATACCGAGTGGCAGAGCGAAGAGGAGATGCGCGACGCCATTCTTGATCAAATGCGCCGGATGCGCATTGTCGAAGCGCAGATGTCCCAACGCGACGCCGTCCTTCGCGCCTTAAGTGAGCTGGTCAGTGAAGACGTCGCGCCCGAGGCCCTCGTTCAAGCTGAGACCAACGAGCGACTCTACGACCTCGGCCAACGCCTAGAGCAGCAGAAGCTCAACTTGGAGACTTTTTTGCAGGTCACCAATCAGAGTTCCGATCAACTACTCGAGACGCTTCGCGCTGACGCCCTTCGCGCCGTTCGCATCGATCTGGCGTTGCGCGCACTCGTCAAGGCTGAGGATCTAGAGCCGACGGACGAAGAGATCGACGAAGAGCTCGAAACGACCGCGGCGGCGATGAAGGTGACCTCCGATCTGTTGCGCACCAACTTGCGTGACACCGGTCGCGTGGTTACTTTTCGTGCCGAAGTCGCGAAAATGAAAGCCTCGCGCTGGCTGACCAACAACGTGACGTACGTGGATCCCGAGGGCGTAGAGATTGACCGAACACTGCTGACGACGGATCAGTCTGAGGACCTTGACGCCTAAGGTAGTGACGTGAACGACAACTACAAAACTCAGAATTACCTCGTCCCCACGGTCGTAGAGTCCTCGAACCGCGGCGAACGGGCTTACGACCTCTACAGCCGTTTGTTACGCGAGCGCATCATCTTTCTTGGCACGCCGATCGACGACACCATCGCCAACCTGGTCTGTGCTCAGATGCTCTTTCTCGAGTCGGAAGACCCAGACAAGGACATCAGCCTCTACATCAACTCGCCCGGCGGCGACATGACTGGGCTCTTGGCGATCTACGACACGATGAAGTACATCAAGCCCGACGTGTCGACATTCTGTTTCGGCCAGGCCGCCTCGGCCGCCGCGGTCCTGCTCAGCGCCGGCACGAAGGGTAAGCGCTACGCGTTGCCGCACGCCAGGGTCTTGTTGCACCAGCCGTGGGGTGGTGTGGGCGGCCAGGCCTCGGACATTGAGATTCAAGCGCGCGAGATCCTTCGAATGAAGGACATGCTCAACTCGATGCTCGCCAATGACACCGGACAATCGGTCGAGCGCATCACCAAAGATACGGACCGTGACTTCATCATCAGCGCCGAAGAGGCCGTGGAATACGGTCTGATTGACGAAGTTATTAGCGCGCGTCCCTAGGTACCTCGTTTTCGTGCAGGGGGACCGTAGGATGGGCCCGGCGGTAAAGGTGTCGGAGGGTGCCCGTGGCTAAATTCGGTGAAGGTAACGACCTCATTAAGTGCAGTTTCTGCGCGAAGGGTCAAAAGCAGGTCAAGAAACTCATCGCGGGACCCAGCGTGTACATCTGCGACGAATGTATCGACCTCTGTAATGACATCATCGCCGACGAGTTCGGTGACCGCCCGGAGTTCATTCTCGATGAACTGCCGACGCCGCGTGAGATCTCGGCCTTTCTCGATGAGTTCGTGATCGGCCAAGTCGACGCCAAGAAGATCCTGGCCGTGGCGGTCTACAACCACTACAAGCGCATTCAAACTGGCCCGCTCCACGACGAGGACGTTGAGGTCGCAAAGTCCAATGTGCTCTTGCTCGGTCCGACGGGTTGCGGCAAGACCTTCCTCGCCCAGACGCTGGCGCGGATGTTGAACGTGCCCTTCGCGATCGCCGACGCGACAGCGCTGACCGAGGCCGGCTACGTCGGCGAGGACGTGGAGAACATTCTTTTGAAGTTGCTCTCCGCGGCTGACTTTGACGTCAAACGCGCCGAGCGCGGCATCATTTACATCGACGAGATCGACAAGATCGCTCGAAAGGCCGAGAATCCGTCGATCACGCGCGACGTATCGGGCGAGGGAGTGCAGCAGGCACTGCTCAAGATTCTTGAAGGTACGATCGCGAGCGTGCCGCCTCAGGGGGGCCGCAAGCACCCTCACCAAGAGTTCATCAATATTGACACCGCGAACATCTTGTTCATCTGTGGCGGCGCCTTCGCCGGGCTTGAAGAGATCATCGAACGTCGACTCGGTAAAAAGTCCATGGGCTTCAATCAGCCGGTTCAGTCGAGACGACACGGTGACATTGAGTTGTTTCGCCACGTCTTGCCCGAAGACATGGTCAAGTTCGGACTCATCCCGGAGTTCATCGGCCGTCTGCCGATTGTCAGTGCGGTTCAACAGCTAGACCGCGACATGTTGATCAGCGTCTTGACCGAACCGAAGAACTCCCTCGTGAAACAGTTTCAACAGGTCCTCGCGATGGACGGCGTCGAACTCGTCATCGAAGAGGACGCACTGGTCGCGATCGCCGATCTCGCACTCGAACGCGGCACCGGCGCGCGTGGACTGCGCTCGATTCTCGAACACGTCTTGTTAGAGCCGATGTACGACGTACCCGGTCGTAGTGACGTCGTCAAGTGCGTCGTGACCGCCGCGTCGGTTCGCCAACACGAGGCGCCCAACTATGAAATGCGAAAGGCGACGCGGACCCGTCGCGCGAGCTAACACGTGCGCTTCGCTTCGTACGCTGAAGCGCTGAACTGGCTCGAATCACACATCGACTACGAGCGCGTCGCGCCCAATCGTCAAGCCGTCCCCACACTCGAGCCCATTCGCGACACGCTGGCGCAGTTCGCCGACCCTCAGAGCGACTACCGCGCGATACACATCACGGGCACGAACGGCAAAGGTTCGACGACCACCCTGACCAGCGCGTTGCTCCGCTCGACGGGTCTGAGGGTCGGAACGTTCACTAGCCCCGATCTGCATGCGGTCAATGAGCGAATCGCCGTGAACGGCACGGCGATTGACGATCCGTCACTTATTGCGGTGCTCGAGCGGCTGTCCGACGTAGAGACGGTCACCGGCATAACGCTCACGCGCTTCGAGTTGCTCACGGTAGCGGCGCTACTGCACTTCTCCGATGAAGGGGTCGACGTGGCCGTGATCGAGGTGGGGATGGGCGGCACGTGGGACTCGACCAACGTGATTGACTCCGACGTGGCCGTCCTGACCAATGTTGACTTGGATCACACGGCCGTCTTGGGTACGACCATCGGCGCGATCGCCAGTGACAAAGTGGGAATCTTTCGCCCCGACGGCGTCGCCATCGTCGCTACGACCAACGCCATCGTGGTCGAAATCGCCCAACGAAAGGCCGATGATCTCGGAACTACCTTGTGGCTGCTTGGGCGCGACTTCGAACTCGAAGAGAACGAACTGGCGATGGGCGGGCGAGCGATCACACTACGAACGCCCTACGACTTCTACGAAGAGATTCTGGTGTCGCTGCATGGAATACACCAAGGCGTGAACGCCGCCACGGCCATCACGGCCGCCGAGGCGTTTCTGGGACGGGCCCTGGGAGAAGCAGTCGTGGTCGCCACCATGGCCACAGCGGAGATGCCCGGTCGAATGGAGATCGTGGCGCGCAATCCATTGATCGTGGTCGACGGCGCCCACAATCCGGCCGGCGTGCGCGCGTTGGTGGCCACCTTGGACGGCGCCTTTGACGTGCGAGGTGAGCGGCGCTGCGTGCTGGGGATGCTGACCGGTCGAGACCTCAACGACATGGTCGCACCGTTGGTGGGTGCCGGCTTTTGTGAGTTCCACTGTTGTGCTCCGCGCTCGCCGCGTGCCGTTCCCGTGGGAGAACTCAGCGCCGCGCTTCGTCAACATGGCGCGGTGGCCTTCGAACATCCCAACGCCAAGGCCGCCCTCGCGCACGCACGCGAACGTTCGACGGACGATGACCTTATCGTCGTCACCGGCAGTCTCTACCTTGTGGCGGAAGTTCGTGGCGAGGTGTTGCACGTGGCGTCGCGACACGCGAGTTGAGACTGTTAGATTGCCTGGCGTGAAGAGAACGCTCGTAATCGTCAAGCCCGACGCGGTCGAGCGTGGACTGGTCGGCGAGGTGATCGCTCGTTTTGAGCAGCGCCAATTGCGAGTGGCGGCGGCGCAGTTTCGACTGATTGATGTCGCCACCGCGAAACGTCACTACGCCGAACACGAGGGCAAACCCTTCTTCGATTCAGTGGTGACGATGCTGACTCGAAGTCCGGCGATGGTCTTGGTCGTCGAGGGGCCGGGTGAAACGTGGAAGGTTGTTCGAACGATGATCGGCGCGACCGACCCGAGCGAGGCGGCGCCGGGGACCATTCGCGGTGACCTGGCTATAGATATGTCGCAAAACGTAATTCACGGTTCGGACTCGGCCGATTCGGCGCAACGTGAAATCGCTATCTTCTTTCCAGACTTGGCATAACGCTCTCCACTGGTTCGTCGGGGCGGTCTTGGCCTAACCTTGAGAGAAAGCGTGCGGCATCCCGCGCCTCAATAGAGGGAATCTATGGTTGATGGTCGTTTTTCACTGTTGGGCCGTGACATGGCGGTGGACCTGGGTACTGCGAACACGTTGGTGTACGTTCGCGGACGCGGCATCGTACTGAACGAGCCTTCGGTGGTGGCCGTTGACGTCAAAGACGGCAAGCCCTTGGCGGTGGGTGCGGAGGCCAAACGGATGATTGGGCGCACCCCCAGCAATATTCAAGCCATTCGTCCGCTCAAAGATGGCGTGATCGCGGACTTCGAAATATGCGAAAAGATGTTGCGCTACTTCATCCACCGCGTCCACCAACGCCGCTTCGCCAAGCCCCGCATGGTCATCTGTGTACCTTCAGGAATTACCGGCGTTGAGCAACGCGCGGTCATGGAGGCTGCGGAGTTCGCGGGCGCGCGCAAGGCGTACATCATCGAAGAGCCGATGGCGGCCGCGATTGGTGCCGGCCTGCCCATTCATGAGCCGACCGGCAACATGGTCGTCGACATCGGCGGGGGCACGACCGAAGTCGCCGTCATCTCTCTTGGGGGCATCGTGACGAGCCAGTCCATTCGCGTCGGCGGCGATGAACTCGACGAAGCCCTCGTCGCCTACGTCAAAAAAGAGTTCCAGTTGGCTCTCGGTGAGAGAACCGCCGAAGAGATCAAGATTCAACTGGGGTCGGCCTTTCCGCTCGAGCAAGAGCTTCGCGCCGAGATTCGCGGGCGAGACCTGGTCACCGGGCTTCCCAAGACTGTCGTCATCTCCACGGAACAGATTCGCCAGGCTATTGAAGAGCCGGTCCAAGCCATCGTTGACGCCGTCAAGGTCACGTTGGACCGCACACCACCCGAACTTTCCTCGGACCTCATGGAGCAGGGAATTGTCATCGCTGGTGGCGGGGCCCTCTTGGCGGGCATGGCGGCTCGACTGGAGTACGAGACCAACATGCCGATCATTGTGGCGAACGACCCATTGAACTGTGTAGCACTCGGCAGTGGAATGTGCCTCGAAGAACTCGACGTCTTCGCGCGCATGTTGAAGACCAGTCCTTCGCGTTAGCGCGTGGCCACCGATCGTTCGCGGCGTCGAACGTGGACGTTCGGGGTGGCAGTTCTGGCCACCATTCTCATTCTCTATCTCACCACCGGTGTCGCCTCGGGTCTTCGTGGGGGCGCCAACATTGTGGTCACGCCCTTTAGTTGGGCGGTCAACACCATTGCCCGCCCGATTGGCCACCTCTTGGCGGGCACCATTAACTACAGCGACGTCGTGGCCCAGAACGAAAAGTTGCGCTACCAGCTCGGACGCGCCGAAGAACGCGCCAACGAAGCGTGGGCCTTTTCTCGTCAGCTCGAGCAGCTGACGAACCAACTCGACCTGCCCTTCGTCGGGGCGCTCCCTACGGTGATGGCCCAGGTCACGACGGTCTCACCGACCAATTTTGCCGCCACCGTGGGCATCTCGAAGGGTCGTGACAGCGGTGTGTTGGTGGGCATGCCGGTCGTGGCAAACGGTGGCCTGGTGGGTCGGGTCATCGCCACGACGGCGAGCGGCTCGACCATTCAATTGATCACCGACACCAACTCCTCGGTTGGCGTCACTTTCAAAGCGGGAAAGACGAACCTCGTCGTGTCGGGACGCGGACCGAACAACGGTCTGGGCGCCACGTCGGTCCCGCTCGGCACCGCCATCGCGCCCGGTACGAAACTCTCCACTGACGGACTGAACGGTGGTCTCTATCCGGCGGGGTTGCCGGTCGCGTCGGTGAAGACCGTGACCCTAACTCCGGGCGCGGCGAGTTACAACCTGACACTCAAACCGGCCGCCGACCTTCGACACCTGTCGTACCTCGACGTGGTGCTCTGGGAACCGGCTGCGTGAGACGCGTTCTCCTACCAGCAACGCTGGTCACGCTGCTCCTGGTTGCCATCCAACTCTCGATTTTCTCGGGGCTCCGCTTCGCCGGCGTCGTGGTGATGATCGTATGGCTCTGGCCTCTGGCGATGGGTCTTGCCGGACTGACCGCGCTGTCGCTGTGGTGCGCGTTGGTGGCGGGTGTCTTCTTCGACACGCACGCCACCACGCCCTTTGGTCTCACCGCACTCGTGGCTGTACTCCTGGCGTACGGGGCGTCGCGCCTGGGCCGTGAAGGCGTCGGCGACCTCGACTCCGCGGCGTGGTGGGTCACGCCGCTCCTCGCCGCCACGGCGGGGTTCTTCGCGCCGTTGCTGTTCGTCGGTGCCAGCTTTCTTACGTTCAACTTTTCGCTGTGGCGTGACAGCCTCTTGGCCGCGATGGTGGTGAACGCCTTGGCGTTCTTCGTGTTGGCTCGTCCGATGGCGCACCTGGCGCGCTGGGTGGGCACGCTCGGCGGATCGCGACGATGAAGAGTTCGTGGCGTGATCGCCCGAGCGGCTCGTGGTTCTCGCGACTGTGGCGGCCCTGGGTCTCGCTGCACCCCTTTCGCGGGCGGGGCCGTACGATCAACGAACCCAAGCCCGTGGGCCTCCGCGATCTCATGGCGTCGCCGGATGAAGTGCGATCGCGCCCAGAACGCCGCTGGCTCGTTATCGGCGGGTTCTTCGTCGTGCTTTTCGTGGCGTTGCTCGTACGACTTTTCTTCTTGCAGGTGATCGACTACAAGGCCTCGGTCGCGGCGGTCCAGTCGAACTCGCTTCGCACCACCACCATCCCCGCCACCCGCGGCGCCATTCTTGATCGTCAGGGCAATGCGTTGGTGACCAACATCACCACCACCGAGATTCGACTCTCTCGGGCCGAAGCGGTGCTGCACCCGACGATCAAGGGCTCGCTGGCCTCGCTGACGGGACTCTCCGTCAAACAGATCGGCGCCGACCTGGCCAATAAGCAGTACGACCCGTATCAGCCCGCGCCCATTATGAGTAACGCGCCCGCGAAGGACGTCGAGTTCATCAAGCTCCATCCAACGGAGTTCCCTGGCGTGTCGGTTTTGGACGTGTCGACACGCTCGTACCCCAACGGCGGCGGCGTTGGCGCGCAGATACTCGGCTACGTCGGACCGATCACCGGTAGCGAGATCACCCAACACCCCAACCAGGGCTACCAGACCGATTCCACCATTGGTAAGACCGGCATCGAGTCGTACTACGAGCAGTACCTACGTGGCAAGGACGGTACGAGCACGTTTGAGGTCACCGCGAACAATCAGATACTGAACGCCGTCAAGACGACCGCACCGACGGTGGGGGACTCGGTCGTTCTTAACATCGACACCCCATTGCAAAAAGCGCTCGACGGCTACTTGGCGAGCGACATCTTGGCAGTGCGCCACTCGGTCGACCCGGTGTCGGGCAAGGTCCCCCCGGCCATCAACGGCGCGGCCGTCGTGCTCGACCCCAACAACGGCCAAGTGCTCGCCATGTCGAGCTGCCCCTCGTTCGACCTCAACTCGTTCATCAAGGGGCTGACGAACAGTCAGTTCCATCAGCTCATTCAAGAAGGCGCGTTCAACAACTACGCGATTCAAGGTCTCTACACCCCGGGCAGCACCTTCAAACTCATCAGCTCTACGGCCGAGTTACAGACGGGAATCCTGTCGGCCAATAAGTACATCGACGACACCGGAACGTTTACGGTACCGGGATGTCTCAAGGGCATCAATCACGGCTGCGTGTTCCACGATGACGACAACTCCGCCGCCGGACTCGTCAACCTCCCCTTGGCGTTGACCGTCTCGTCGGACTACTACTTCTACAACTTGGGCTACCTGTTCTGGTCTCAGACCGGCAAGTATGGCCAGACTCCAATTCAAAACGTCGCCGCCGAGTACGGGTTGAGTCAGACCACCAACATCGATCTGCCCAATGAGGTGCAGGGCCGGGTCGATTCACCGACCGTTCGCAAAGAGCTGCACGCCGAAGCGCCGAAGGCCTTTCCGTACGTGAGCTGGTTCACCGGCGACAACATTGAGATGGCCTTTGGTCAAGGAACAACGGCCCTCACCCCGATCGCACTGGCCAACGCCTACGCGACGTTCGCCAACGGCGGTACCCGCTACGCGCCCGAAGTGGCCGCCGCCATCATCAACGCCCACGGCAAGGTCGTCATTCGTTACCAGCCGCGCGTGCTCGGACACGTCAGCCTGCCCCCCAGTGTTCGCAACCCGATTCTCCAAGGACTGACCGGAGTCGTTAACAACCCCCGAGGAACGGCCTACGACCCCTTTCACAGCATCATTAACTTCTCACTGTCGTCGTTTCCCATCGCGGGTAAGACCGGCACCGCCACCACTTCCAAGCGCTTGGAGCCGACCTCGTGGTTCGTCGGCTTTGGTCCCACATCACATCCAAAGTACGTCGTACTCTGCGTGATCGATCAGGGCGGTTACGGCGCCGACGCGGCCGCCCCGGTGGTGGCAGAGACCTTTAACTATCTCGTCGCGCATCCGGTGCCGCCACTCAAGTTGAAGGCGCAGTTGACCACACCCACGAAGGCGAAGAAGACCTCGAGCACCACGACGTCGTCAAAAGGGTCAGGTTAAGGTGAGCGTAGAGTAACCTTTAAGGGTTGGGCGTTTTGACACACCGGGTGTCAGGCGCAAACAGTACGCCGCTGTAACGCAGTGTCATCACTCCGTTACGCACAGTCTTGAGGTCGATACGTGGTACACGCTAGTGAGATCAGATTTCTGAGTATCTTGTCGGTCCTTTTTGTCACGTCCCAACGAGCCTTTTCCTTTTTCCATCCCGCCGACGTCGTGAGCCACTCGCCACGCGCGGTTACTACCCGTGGTGCGATCCACCACGTCCTATCCACTCAGAACGCAAGGAGTACCCGTCGTGAGCGACGAATCCACCCAACCCTTACCCTCATCGTCTAATCCTCGAATTGGCGACACCCGACCCTCTCCCCAAATAGGCGATACTCGACCAGGAACTCCAAGTTCCTCGAGCGCGCCGTCCGGGCCCTCTACCGGTTCCAACCAGGGCGGGGGCAATCGCCGGCGCCGCGGAGGACGTGGTCGCTCGGGCCAAGGCAATCGAGACGGCCAAGGTAATCGCGACGGCCACGCCAACCCACCACGTCGAAGTAGCGACGCGCCAGTCGAGGCGTCGGCCCCCGAGGGTGCCGGCCCCGACGAAGCCGGCCGTCAAGGTCGTACTCGCCGGCGCCGCGGGACCGAGCGACGAACGCGGGCCCAAGGCCGCTACCTCATGGCCGTGCATACGACCAGCGACGGCACGCATATCGCCACACTCGAGGGCCGCTCGATGGTTGAGTACACCGTCGCCAAGAACGCTGACGAGACCAATCAGATCGACGGCAATATCTACGTCGGTCGTATTCAAAACGTCTTGCCGGGCATGGAGCTCGCTTTCGTGGACATCGGCATACCAAAGAACGCGGTGCTCTATAAGGGTGACGTGTCTTTTGATACCGACGACGTGGACGGCGTGCAGACGAACAACAAGCGCATCGAAGAGATGATCCGGGCCGGCCAGACCATCATCTGTCAAGTCACCAAGAATGCCATCGGCGCCAAGGGCGCGCGTTTGACCCAAGAGGTCTCGCTGCCCGGTCGCTTCGCCGTGCTCGTGCCCAACTCGTCGACGATCGGCATCTCCAAGCGACTGCCCGACGGGGAACGGCGCCGCCTTCGCAAGATCATCGACGAAGTCAAGCCCGAGCGACACGGCATCATCATTCGCACTGCGGCCGAGGGCGTGACGGGTGAGGAACTCGCGCGCGACGTCACCTCCTTGGTGGAGAAGTGGTCGGCCATCGAAGCCGAAGTCGCTAAGTCCAACCAGCCCCGGCTGGTCTATCGCGACCTCGATCTCGCCGTTCGAGTACTGCGTGAAGAACTCAACGACGAGTATCGCGCGGTGCTGATCGACGACCGCACCCTCTATGAAAAGGTGCGCGAGTACGTGCTCGCCGTGAACCCCGAACTCGCCGATCGCATCGAGTACTACGACCGCGAAACCGAAGATCTGCCGCTCTTCGAGCGGTACTTCGTGCACGAACAGCTCCACCGGGCCCTCGATCGCAAGGTTTTCTTGCCCTCGGGCGGCTCGCTGATCATTGAGCGCACCGAGGCCCTCACTGTCATTGACGTCAACACTGGCAAGAACGTCGGCGTCAACAACCTCGAAGAGACGGTGTTTCGCAACAACCTCGAAGCGGCCGACGAGGTCGCACGCCAACTTCGCTTGCGTGACATCGGAGGCATCATCGTCATTGACTTCATCGACATGGAATCCAAGGCCAATCGCGAGGCGGTGGCTTCGGCGTTGCGCCAAGCTCTCTCGCGCGATAAGACCCGAACCCAGGTCTTTGATATCTCCGAACTGGGTCTCGTCGAAATGACCCGCAAGCGTGTGATCGAGGGGCTCTTGGAGTCGCTGTCGGTGGTGTGCAGCATCTGTGACGGGCGAGGCTTTATCGTCCAGACCGGTCTGTAGCTCGCGAGGCTGTGGCCGCGTCGGCTAGTATGGAAACCTTATGTACGCCGTTATCCGAGTAGGAACATCCCAAGAGCGCGTCACCGAGGGCCAAGTGGTCCGGGTGGACTTGCGCGGCGAAGAGATCGGCTCCGACGTGGAGTTTCAACCGGTGTTGCTCGTGGACGGCGACCAGGTCACGGCCGGTCCCGCCTTGAAGGGCGCGACGGTCACGGCCAAGATCATTGGCGGCGAGAAAGGCCCCAAGATCCGTGCCCTGACCTACAAGGCCAAGGCCATCCAGCGCCGACGCTGGGGCCATCGCCAGCACTATTCGACCGTTGAGATCACCAAGATTTCGGCCAAGGGCTAAGGAGCAACGATGTCAAAGACCAAGGGCGGCGGCTCTACTCGGAACGGCCGTGACTCGAATGCGCAGCGTCTGGGCGTCAAGTCCTTTGACGGCACGCTCGTCAAGTCCGGCAGCATCATTGTTCGCCAGCGTGGTACCCAGTTCCACCCCGGCCGCAACGTCGGCATCGGTAAGGACGACACGCTGTTTGCGCTCGCTGAGGGAACCGTGAAATTCGGTTTTCGAGGCGGCAGAAAACTGGTCGACGTTCTCGCCGGCTGAGTTTTCCTCCTAAAACTGAGAATCCCCCGGGCTCTGTCCGGGGGATTCTCAGTGTGTAACGAGAACTACGCGCTCTTGACGGCCTTTTTGAACGTCGAGCCAATGGACACCTTGGGCGCCCTCGAGGCCTTTACCTGAATGGCCTCACCGGTCTGTGGGTTGCGTGCGGTGCGGGCCTTGCGCTCTACACGCTCAAAGGACAAGAAACCAGACAACACAATCTTTTCACCCTTGGTGACGTTGCCGACGACGACGTCCTCAAAAGCCTTAAGAACCTCCGCTACCGTGTTCTTGGTGGCGCCACTCTCGGCGACAATTGCTTCTACCAACTCGGCCTTGTTCACCGGTCGACTCCTTACTCTCATTGAATCGGATCTGGGCGTTCCCAGCAACCACCGACATTTCTACCGTAAAAACAGGGAAAATTGGGGATATTGACTTAATAATTGGCTCTGATTACGGTTTTGTTTTTCTATAATCCCTGTTCATATCCCTTTTCATCGAAGCTGCGCGCTAGGAATTTCATATTCCATGACGCACAACGGCCCCAGGATCTTGCAGAAATGCCAGTTTTTAAAGGAGTTGGTCGTCCTCGAGCTTTCGTGGACGCGCTCGGTGTGAGCAACTCCTTCGGGCAGTCCAACTCGTTGACTCGCCCCCTTCATTCGACGCGAAGGACGCCGTCGCGTACGAAACGAGCGAGCTCAAGAATGAAAAGTGGATGGGTCGTTGGCGACGATCGTACGAATCATGCGCCGGACTCTCACGTTGCATCCATCTCATGTCGATCGTGAGGGTCTGATGTTGTCGAGCCAACTCACTGAAAGCACTGACTCTTTTCGTGAAGACCACCAATGTCGCGCCCAAGATCAGCATCTTTCCGTTTGGAGAAGGTCGATTCAAAGTCGAGTCGTAGAATGCGGTGGTGTCCACCTTCGTCGATAGCGCGCAACTACACGCCAAAGCCGGCAACGGGGGAGCCGGATGCGTGAGTTTTCGCCGCGAAGCCCACGTCGCCAAGGGCGGCCCCGACGGCGGAGACGGAGGTCGAGGTGGCGACGTCTGGCTTGAAGCCGATCACAATCAAGCCTCGTTGCTCGGTTTTCGAGACCATCCCTTTCGCCGCGCGACCGACGGCCAGCACGGCACGTCCAAGCGCCAACACGGATCTCGGGGAAAGGACGTCGTCGTCTCGGTGCCGGTGGGCACCACGGTCCATAACGCCGAAGGTGAACTGCTGATCGACTTGAAGGGTTCGGGCGATCGTTGGCTCGCGGCCGAGGGAGGACTCGGCGGCCAGGGCAACGCTCGGTTCCTTTCGAACCGGCGCCGTGCGCCGGCCTTCGCCGAACAAGGTGAAATGGGCGAGGAGAGTTGGTTCAATCTCGAGTTGAAACTTCAAGCCGACGTCGCCTTGATCGGTTTTCCCAATGTCGGCAAGTCGACGCTCATTTCGCGCGTCTCGGCCGCTCGCCCCAAAATCGCCGACTACCCCTTTACGACGTTGGTGCCCAATCTCGGCGTGGTCCGTGTGGGGGCCCGGCCGGCCCGCCCCAACGACGCCACCGAGTTCGTGATGGCCGACATTCCCGGGCTCATCGAAGGCGCGGCGCAGGGCCGTGGCCTCGGACACGATTTCTTACGCCACGTGGAACGCGCCCGCGTGCTGTGCGTCATGCTCGATCTCTCGGCCATGGCCCCGTGCACGCCCGAGGAACAACTCGCGGTGCTTTTAGGTGAACTCGGTGACTATCAGGCGAGTCTGCTCGAACGCCCACGAGTCGTGGTGGGCTCGAAGTTCGACGTCGCCGCCTACGAGCTCGACGGCGTGGAGACGGTCTCGGCCGTGACGGGCGAGGGTCTCGATCAACTCGTGGGCCACTTAGCGGCCCTGGTGAACCAGGCTCGACACGATGAGGCCGAAGCGCTCGAGCACGAAATCGTCGTGCACCGTCCCGTTCCTGAAGAGATCGCCGTGCGCCGCCTGGGGCCCAACAGCTGGAAGGTCGAAGGCCGAGCGGCTCGTCGGGCCGTGCGCTTCCAAGATCTCACTGACGACGAGGCGCTGGCCGAGATCGTTCATCGGCTACGCGAACTGGGCGTCGATCGACTCTTGACACGTGCGGGGGTGCGAGACGGTGACGTGGTGTCCATCGGCACGCTCTCGTTCGAGTGGTGGCGTGACGAAGTCGGCACGGGGCTCGATCGTGGCGAGCATCATCGCGCCACGCGTCGCGAGCGCCTCGCCCGTCACGGTCGGCTCGATCAGGGGGACGATGATGGCCAGTCGTAGCGTCGTGGTGAAGATTGGCACCTCTTCGGTGACCGACCCGAGCGGTGACGTCGCCTACGACGTCTTAGTCAGCGTCGCGGCCGACGTGGTGGTGCTCCGTGAGGAGGGGTGGTCGGTCGTCGTGGTGACCTCGGGTGCCATCACCGCCGGATGGGCCGAAGTCGGCGCCTCGCGCCCGCGTCCTCGTGACGCCGCGACCCTCCAGGCGGTGTCGGCGGTTGGTCAGCCCCTGTTGATGAACGCCTGGCGTAACGCGTTTGGCGAACGGGGCGTCACCGTTGGCCAAGTGTTGCTCGCGCCGCTGGACTTTTCGCACCGCGGTCAGTACCTGCACGCGCGCGGCACGCTCGAAGCGTTGGCCCGAATGAACGTGGTGGCGATCGTCAATGAGAACGACGCCGTGGCGGATGAAGAGATCCGTTTTGGCGACAACGATCGATTGGCAGCGTTGGTGGCCAACCTCGTGGGCGCGTCGCACTTGGTGCTGTTGACCGACACGCAAGGTCTCTTGACGGCCGATCCTCGCCTCGATACCTCGGCCACGCTGATCGAAGAGGTGACCGCCTTTGACCCGGCGTTGCTCGAAGCGGCCGGATCGAGTCGCTCGGGCGTGGGCAGTGGGGGCATGGCCTCGAAGCTGGCCGCCGCGCACATGGCCACGTGGTCGGGGGTGACGACGGTGATCGCGCCCGCTCGCGCCCCGAACGCCCTTCGCCAAGCCGTCGAGGGCGTGGCCGGCTTTGGCACGACCTTTCACCCGCGCAGCGAGCGACTCTCGGCTCGCAAGTCGTGGATTGCCTTCGCGGTCGCCAGCCAAGGTTCGCTGACGATCAATCAAGGGGCGATGCGCGCGATCGAACACGACGGTCGAAGTCTCTTGCGCGTGGGGGTCGAATCCCACACCGGTTCCTTCGTCGATGGCGACGCCGTCGACGTGAAGGGACCGGATGGACAGACGCTCGCCAAGGGACTCGTACGGGTGTCGGCGGAGTCCTTTAGTGACGGCGACGACGTGGTCGTGCACCGCGACGATCTCGTGCTCTTACGTCGCGCGTGATGACGCCCATTACGCTTGGTCCATGACGACGCGAGAATTGGCGACCCAGGGTGTCGCGGTCCGTCGAGCGGCCGTCGCCCTCGCTCAGGCCACGAATGAACAGCGACGCGGCGTGCTGGCGCACGTGGCGGATCGTCTCGAAGAGGTGCTGGACGAACTTTTGAGTGTGAACGCCTTCGAGGTCGCCGCCTACGACGAGTCCGGTCCCGGTCGAGATCGCTTGACGCTCACCAAGGAGCGGGTGCTCGCGATGGCCGGTGCGCTACGAGAGATCGCCGACGCGCCCGATCCCCTCTACGAGACCCAGGATCAGAGCACCCGGGCGAACGGACTGCGCGTGGAGCGCGTGCGCGTGCCCCTGGGCGTGATCGGCGTCGTCTACGAGAATCGCCCGAACGTGACGAGTGACGTGGCCGGTCTGTGCGTGCGAAGCGGCAACGCCGCATTTTTACGCGGATCGTCCTCGGCCATGAAGACCAACACCTTTCTCGTCGAGCTTTGGCACGAGGCGCTGGAGAAAGAAGGCCTGCCGGCGGCCGGGGTGTCGCTCGTCGCGGACGGCTCGCACGAAGTGGCGACAGCGTTCATGCAACTCACCGATGTCCTGGACTGTCTGATCCCACGCGGCGGGCCGAGTCTGATTGGCGCGATGCGTGAACACGCGCGGGTGCCCTACGTGCTCGACGGCGACGGCAACTGTCATATCTTCGTCGACGACTCGGCCAATCTCACCCAGGCGCTGGCGATTGTGAAAAACGCGAAGACCTCGCGTCCGGGCGTGTTTAACGCGGCCGAGACGCTCTTAGTCCACGAGGCGGTGGCGGCCTCCTTTTTGCCCGCGCTGGCGCTCGCGATGCCCGAAGTCGAACTACGCGTCGACCGAGCAGCCCTGGAGTATCTGCCCGACGCGACGTTGGCGAGTGAGGACGACTACGCGCGAGAGTTTCTCGACCTGATCCTGGCGGTCAAGGTCGTGGGATCACTCGACGAAGCCATTGAGCACGTGGCCACCTTTGGCACCGGACACAGTGAGGCGATCCTCACCGAGAACCCCGAGCACGCCGAGGCGTGGGTGCGTCGCGTCGACGCCGCCGCCGTGTTGGTGAACGCTTCGACCCGCTTTATCGACGGCGGCGAGTTGGGCCTGGGCGCGGAGGTCGGCATCTCTACCCAGAAGCTGCACGCGCGCGGTCCGATGGGCTTGCGCGAGCTGACCTGTTTGAAATGGGTGGTACGAGGAGAGGGACAGATTCGATGAGCGCGTTAGATCCCAAGGAAGAGCTCGCCCAACGGCTCGGTCTGGCCAGCGTGCCGCCGGTGCGCTTTGACTCGCCCGACGAGGTCCAAAAGCTCCTCGCCGAGAACGACTACCTGAGTGACGAGTCGATCGCGTCCGTCGTCTACCTCGCCGATCGTCTCGCCAAGCCGGTGCTCATTGAGGGACCGGCCGGCACGGGCAAGACCGCGCTAGCCAAGGCGGTCGCCGACTCCATCGGCGCGCGGCTCGTTCGCTTGCAGTGCTACGAGGGGCTCGATGAGTCCAAGGCCCTCTATGAGTGGAACTACCGCAAGCAACTGTTGCGTATTCAAGCCGGGCGGCCCGAGGGCACGGGCACCGAGGAGTGGCACCAACTCGAAGAGGACATCTTCGCCGAGGAGTTCATGTTGACGCGACCGTTGCTCGAAGCCATCACCGCGACCGATCCGGTGGTGTTGCTCATTGACGAGGTGGACCGGGTGGAGCTCGAGACTGAGGCGTTGATGCTCGAGATTCTCTCGGAGTACCAAGTCTCAATCCCCGAACTTGGCACGGTGCGCGCCAAGCAGATTCCTATGGTCTTTTTGACCTCCAACAACACTCGCGAACTCTCCGAAGCACTTAAGCGTCGTTGTCTCTATCTCTACGTGGGCTATCCGAGCGTCGAGCGAGAGCGCGACATCATCCTTTCGCGCGTGCCGGGCATTTCGAGCGCGCTCGCCGTGCAGATCGCCCAGGTCGTTCGCTCCTTGCGAACGATCGACCTGAAGAAGAAGCCGTCGGTCTCTGAGACGTTGGACTGGGCTCGCACCCTGGTGGTGCTCGGTCGAGACGAGATTGGCGACGAAGACGCCACCGCGACGCTGCATATCTTGTTGAAGTACCAGTCCGACATCGAGCGCGCCACCAAAGAGCTGCTCGGTCGCTCGAGGCCCGTTGCTTAACCTGCTCGGCGACTTCATCGGCGAACTGCGCGCTGCCGGCATTCCGGTATCGATGAGCGAACACGTCGACGCCGCGCGCGCCGTCGAAGTGATTGATCTCGGCAACCGGTCGCTGGTACGCGCGACTCTCGCGGCCACGCTCGTCAAAGACGGCGATCACCTACCGGTCTTTAATACCGCCTTCGAAGTCTTCTTCTCGATTCGATCCTGGGACAGCGCCGAGGCGCTCTTAGGTGACGACGAGCTCAATGAGCGAGGTGAGCGTGAAGGGGCGGCGGGCGCGACCGGTCCCGGACAGGCGCGCGGCCAAGGCGGCGGGGGTGGCACGACAATGAGCGCCCAAGAGTTGGCCGAACTGCTTTATCGAGCTCTTCGCGACGGCGATCGTGACGCCATGCGCTTGGGCGCGGGCGAGGCGGTGACGCGCTACTCGGGCATGGAGCCGGGACGACCCGTCGGAGGGACGTACTACCTCTATCGGACATTGCGAAATCTCGAGCTGGAGTCGCTCGAGCAACGTCTGCTCGCCGGCTCGCTGCAAGTGAACCCTGACGGACTCGCTGAGCGACTGGCCCGCGACGAGGTCGTGGCGCGAATCGAGCAGCTGAAGTCAGAGATCGAACGTGAGATTCGAGAACGGCTCGTCGAAGATCGCGGATCCCAGGCCTTGGCCAAGTCCGTTCGCAAGCCCCTGCCCGAAGACCTCGACGTGATGCACGCCAATCGTGACGAAATGGCCCAGCTCGAGCGCGCGCTGCGGCCCCTCAGTCGAAAGCTCGCGACACGCCTAGCCCGTAAACGGCGCCGCCGCCGCCGCGGTCCGGTGGACCTTCGTCACACGGTACGGCGCAGTCTCTCGACCGGGGGCGTGCCACTCGACCTGCGCTTCAAGCCACCGCGACCGGCCAAACCCGAGATCTTCGTGATTGCCGACGTCTCGGGTTCGGTGGCGTCCTTCGCGCGCTTCACGCTGCACTTGGTGCACGCCATTAGTTCACAGTTCTCCAAGGTTCGCAGCTTTGTCTTCGTCGACGGACTCGATGAAGTCACCCGGCTCTTCGAGGGAGTGGAAGATCCGGCCGACGCGGTGGCCCGGATCAACGCCGAAGCCGACGTGATCGCCTTCGACGGTCACTCGGACTACGGGCGAGCCCTGGTCACCTTTCACGATAAGTTCGCCAAAGACCTCACCAAGCGTTCGACGGTGCTGATCTTGGGCGACGCGCGCAACAACTACCACCAAGCCCACGCCGAGGTATTGGCGGACTTGCACTATCGCGCGAGGTCCGTCTACTGGCTCAATCCCGAGCCGTCGAGTTACTGGAACAGCGGGGACTCGATCATGAGCCAGTACGCGCCCTACTGCAACCGAGTTATTGAGTGTCGCACGCTTCGCCAGCTTGAGGCCTTCGTGGGCGAGTTGGCGTGAGCGGGGAAGAACGTCTGCCGCCTGAAGGGTTCCGCCAGCGCGGCGCTCTACCCACGGGCACGCGACTGTTGATGATTCGCCACGGCGAATCCTTCGCCAACGAACAAGGTCGCGCCGGCGGCCCGCTCGGCGACGGGGGACTGACCGATCGCGGTCGCGCCCAAGCCCGCGCGCTCGCGGCGCGCCTCGCTCGCACCGGAGAACTCGCCGCCGCGAGTGCCTTTTACACCTCAACACTTCCCCGTGCGATCGAGACCGGGGCCATTGTCTTGCCGGCGATCGGGGCCAAGCTGAGCGCGGTCACGGACGAGTCGCTCGAAGAGCTGGGCGTGGGTGAGGCGGACGGACTGACCTGGGAGGAGATCGCCCAGCGCTACGAAGCGCCGGATTGGAACGTGGATCCCTACGCGCTGAACGTGCCCGGAGGTGAGTCGCTCATGGGGTTCTTCGAGCGGTGCGCCCTCGCCATCGATCGTCTCGTGGCGCGTCACCCGGCTGAGTTGGTCGTCCTGGTCGTGCACGGGGGCTTCATCGAGCAGGCCCTCAAGGTCTACCAGGGAGTCGGCGGTGCGGTGCGGCTTCGCCCGCGCATCGAGTTCTGCTCAATGAGTGAGTTCGAGTTCGACGGCGAACGGCGCCGTCTACTTCGCTACAACGATCTCTCTCCGATGGGCGCAGCGTAACGCTGGAGGTACTCCGCGACGTGAAAGGCCAGGTCCAGACTCTGGGTGGCGTTGAGTCGCGGGTCACAGATCGAGGTGTAGTTCAAATCGAGGTCTGCCTCGTCGAGTCGCGATCCGCCGCCCAGACATTCGGTCACGTCGTCGCCGGTCAGTTCGACGTGCAGGCCGCCCGGCCAGGTGCCGAGCGCCTGGTGGATCTGGAAGAACTGAGAGGTTTCCGAAAGGACGTCGTCAAATCGACGAGTCTTGTGTCCGCCTGAGGCGACAAAGGTGTTGCCGTGCATCGGGTCACAGGTCCACAGTTCGCTACGTCCCTCGCCGCGCAGCGCCTCGATGAGCGGGGGCAAGAGCTCGCTCACCCGCTCGTGGCCCATGCGAGAGATCAACGTGAGACGTCCCGCCAGATTGCCGGGATTGAGCACCTCGGTGAGGCGCAGCAGTTCCTCCACGCCCATGGTGGGGCCGACCTTCAGACCCAGCGGGTTCGACACCCCTCGCAGAAAGTTCACGTGCGCGCCGTCGAGTTGGCGGGTACGGTCGCCCACCCACAACAGATGCGCGGAACAGTCGTACCAGAGGCCCGTGAGTGAGTCGCGCCGAGTGAGCGCCTCTTCGTAGGGCAAGATGAGCGCTTCGTGGCTGGTGTAAAAGTCGACGCCCTGCAGAGCGCTGTCGTCGTGAAGATCGATGCCGCAGGCCTTCATGAACAACAGGGCCCGCTCGATCTCGTCGGCGATGACTTCGTAGCGCTTGCCCTCAAGGGAGTTCGCAACGAACTCTTGGTTCCACGCGTGCACCCTCGACAACGCCGCGAACCCTCCGGTGGTAAAGGCGCGCAGCAGGTTCAAGGTCGCGACGCTCTGGTGGTACGCGCCGAGCAGGCGTTCGGGGTCGGGACGACGGCTCTCGGCGTTAAAGGCGTCGCCGTTGACGATGTGACCGCGAAAGGCTTCGAAGCGTTGGCCGTCGCGCTCTTCGTACTCGTCGCTGCGCGGCTTGGCGAACTGACCGGCAATGCGCCCCACCTTGATCACCGGCACGCCCGCCGCGTAGGTCAGCGCTACGGCCATCTGCAAAATGACCTTTAGTTTGTCGCGAATCGAGTCGGCGGAACTCTCGTCAAAGGACTCGGCGCAGTCGCCGGCCTGCAGCAAAAAGGCGCGGCCGTTGGCCACTTGGGCCAAGTGTTCTTGAAGACGGCGTGCTTCGCCGGCAAAGACCAGGGGAGGCTTCTTGGCGAGCTCTTTTTCGACGCGCGCGAGGTGATCTAAGTCGGGCCAGGTCGGACTCTGGGCGATGGGGTGTTGACGCCACGTGCCGGGTGTCCATTCGAGCGGCGTCGATTCCATCTAATAAGCGTAGGGGCTTTGTCTTATAAGTAACAATCCCGTTAGGCTTTAGAGGTGAAAGTTCGTCGACTGGGTCTCTTTGGCGGGACTTTCGACCCACCGCACTTGGGCCATGTCGCGGCCCTGCGCGCCGCCGCGCAGAGCGGACGCTTCGACCGGATCGAGGTGACCGTGGCGGGCGACCCTTATCTCAAGAACGACGCCGTGCACCCGTCGGCGCTACGCCTAGCGATGGCGCACGCCGCGTTCGACGGACTGCCCTTCGTGGTGGTCTCTGATATGGAGGTTCTCCGTCAGGGTCCCTCTTACACGATTGACACCGTGCGCGAACTGCTCTTTGAGGCCGATGACGTCGACCTCATCGTGGGGGCCGACCTGGTGAGCCAATTACCTCATTGGCACGAGGCGAAGAGTCTTTCGAAGTTGGTGGCCGTGGGCATCGTGCCGCGCCCCAAATCCATCGTTGTCAAGCCCGATAATTGGCGTTGTTACGAGATTTTGATGGAGCCGGTGGATCTCTCGAGCACGTTTATTCGCGACCTGGACATTGAAAACGCTGATCTGGGGCAGTTCTTACCAGCCAACGTCATTCCGCTCTTTGAAGAGGCTCGGGGCTAGAGTCGAGGCAATGGCAGTACGAAACTTCGAGCTGACTGAACCGCAGACGACTCGTCTGCCGGTAGTGAGGTCGGCTCCCAGGCGTCGAGAGTTACGACGTTCCAAGCAGCGCTACGCCCTCGTGGGCGCGTTGGTCGTGGCCGTACCCTTTTTCGCTGCGCTGATCGCACTGGGAGTAGCCCACTGAGTGAGATCGTGACCAGCGGCGAGATCCCTCGCGGCCCATACTCCTCGTACGTCTCCACCCTGGTGAACGCGGTCCTGATCGCTTCCGAGGAGAAAATGGGCGATGACACGGTCGTGCTCGATCTTCGAGAACTGATCGACTCCTTTGACGCGTTGGTCGTCACGTCGGGGCGCAACGACCGTCAGGTGCGCGCCTTGGTTGAGGAGATTGAGCGCTACGTCGATCAGGTTCTGGGCGTCCAGCCCATCCGGGTCGAGGGGTTCTTCGAGGGCGAGTGGGTGGCGCTGGACTATGGCGATGTGATCGTGCACGTCTTTGAAGAGGCGGCGCGCGAGTACTACGACCTCGAGCATCTCTGGAACGCCGCACCGGCGCTGCGCCCCCAGCCCACGCGCTAGGCGTTTAAGAGCACTTCAAAGTTCTTCTTCGTCACGAGCGTCGCGCTATGGCCATTGGGCATCAACAGCCGCTGGGTCACGCCCGCCACCTTGATCACGATGCCGTTGCACTCGTCTCTTGGTAGCGCTCCGGCGGTGAGCACGAGTTCCCCGACGGCGAGCAGCTGTTGGGCGGGCGAGAGCGTACTGAGGGGCGAGGCGAAGTTGATGTAGCCCACTTTGTCAATCAGCACCGCCGACACCAACACCAAGTCCTTGGGCAGCGCCGAACTGTATCCGGCTGATTCTTCGATGGCTGAGGGACCTTGGAGCAGTTGTTGAATCACCGTCGAGAGTCCCGGCGGCGAGGGGACGATTCGGCTCGAGGGAGCCAGGTGCTTGGTCGCGTCGACAATGTACACCGGCTGGGTGATGAAGCGCACTCGGGCGTGATTGGTGCCGGGAATGGTCTTGTGGAGCAGTCCCAGGCTTCCGGAGAACGATCGGGGGATGTCGTGCGCGGTGTTAGAAGCGATGAGCGTGCAGCTCGAGAGAGCGAGCGCGACAACGCCCATCATCAGTATCGTGCGCAGGCTCTTCATGTTGAGCCTTCCACGATGACCGGTAGGAGAATCTGAAATCGCGCGCCGCCGTCGGGACTGTCGAGCACGCTGATCGAACCGCCGATGGCTCGCACGTGGTCACGCACCAGCGCTAAACCCAGTCCCGTGCCCCGGGCCATACCACGGTCGTGCGCCGCACGGCCACGGAAAAACCGCTCGAAGATCACTTCGCGCTCGTCCAGCGGCACGCCGGGCCCGGCGTCGTCGATGTTGATGGCGAACTGCGCGAGTTCGTAGTCCAGGCGAACCGCGGTGACGTCACCGGCGTAGTGGTGCGCGTTATCAATCAGATTGGTGATGACCCGCTCGAATCGTCGACGGTCCACCGAGACGAGGGGCTCGTCCACGCCGGCCGCCACTTCGATGGGTGGCTCTGAGAATCCGTGGCGTCGAGCGGCCGAGCGCACCGATTGGCGCACGAGTTCGATCGCCGCCACCGTCTCAATCACGAGCGGTACGGCGCCGGCGTCGCTGCGCGCCATCTCCAACAGGTCCTCGACGAGTGATTGAAAGATTGAAAGGTCCGCGACCATGAGATCCAAACTTTCTTGGCCGGCGGCGGAGAGTTCGGTGCGGTGCTGTTGAAGGACCGACGCCGTAGTCGCGAGCGTCGTGAGCGGCGAGCGCAGCTCGTGGCTGACGTCGCTCGCGAACCGAGCATCCTTCTCCAATCGGTCAACCAGTTGGCTGACCATTTCATTGAACGACTCCGTGAGTTGTTGGACCTCGCGGTCGGCCCGCGTCGCCTGGAGGCGAGTGGAGAGATTGCCCTCCGCGATGGCCGCGGCGGCGAGCGAGACGACCTCCAAGGGGCGCACCGCGCGCCGAGTGACCCATAGTCCGCCGGCGATGCCAATGAGGAAGGTGAGCAGCGCACCCGCTCCTAGGAACTGCAACAAGATTCGCAATGTGTGCTCGAGGGAGTTCAGTTTGTAGACCTCAAAGAACTGGGTCTCGACGGCGGGGATCGGCACCCCGACCACAAAAAAGATCTGTCCTTGCAAATTGAGAATCTGCGCCGTGGGATGTCCGTGCACGACTCGGGCGATCAGGTCCACGGGCACGTCATTGGTGGCCGCGCCGTGGCTCTTTGACAGCCACTGATGGTGGGTCTGTACTAAGACGCTTGAGCCCGTGGCACCTTCGATGGAGTTGAGTTCATTCGCTAATTGAAGGGGCGCGGTGTAGAGGGTGCTGCGTACGAGTGCCGCGTTGACGTAACTCTGTTTGAGGTCGGTCTGTTGCACGTCGTCCACGAGAATGTGGTGAACGCCGACGTAGGTCAGTGACGCGAAAAGGCCGCTGAGTACCAGGGCCCCGAGTCCGAAGGTAATGAGAAGACGAAGTCGAAGACTCCGTTGGCGCATTAGAGAACCAACTTGTAGCCCGTTCCTCGGACTGTCACTAGGTACGTGGGACTGGCCGGGTCGGGCTCGATCTTCATGCGAAGCCGTCGTATGTGCACGTCCACCAGACGGCTGTCACCGAAGTAGTCATATCCCCATACGCGCTCGAGCAGGTCCTCACGCGATAACACCCGTCCGTTCACTGAAGCCAAATCGACTAACAGGCGGAACTCGGTTGAGGTGAGGTGCAACTCGGTGCCGTCGCGGTGGCGTACGACTCCCTCGTCGGGCACGACTCGCAGTTCTCCCATCTGAAAGGCGTTGGTGCTCTTATCTGGGCGACGACGTAGGTGCGCTTTTACCCGAGCGAGTAGCTCCTCGGGAACGAAGGGCTTGGTGACGTAGTCGTCGGCGCCTGATTCAAGTCCGAGCACGACGTCGGCGGTGTCGTCGCGCGCCGAGACGATGACGATGGGTAGGTCGCTCGCCGCCCGTAATGCCTCGCAGGTTTTAAATCCCGTCATACCGGGCAACATGATGTCGACGATCTCCACGTCGGAGGTCATACGTGAAAAGAGAGCGACGCCGAGTTCGCCCGTCGCGGCGTCATCGACGCTAAAACCTTCGCCCTCGAACATCAGTCGTAGAGCAGTGCGAATGTGGTCGTCGTCTTCGACGATCAAGATACGGGGCATCCCAACTCCTTTGGAATCTCCGCTAAGACTAGTTAGCCACCGTTGACAACCCCGGCGTCACTAGCCTTAACCCGTGTCGGCTGTGCGTAAAGCTAATCAGGCCACGCCCGTGTGGCGCCTGAAGGGATACGGCGATACCCTGCGCGCCGCGGACCGATCACCGGCCACCCAGCGGGCCTACTCCTCTGACGCGAGGGCCTTCGTGGACTGGGCGGGCGAGCGCGGCGCGACATCGCCGGGCGATGTCACCAAGAAGGACCTGCGTGACTATTTACTCTTTATGACCACGCGCGGGGACGAGCGAACTTCGATCATTCGACGTCGAGCGTCGCTGCGAAGCTACTTCGCGTGGCTGGTCGAACGCGGGCATCTCGCCGCAAGTCCGGCGGCGCGCTTGCTCGCGCCGCGTCCGGCCCAGCAGCTGCCCAAGATCGTGGTGCGAGAACAGCTGGAGAATCTCCTGGACGACGACTGGGGCGAAGACGAGTGGGCCACGCTGGATCGGGCCGTCTGCGAGGTCCTCTACGGCGCCGGGCTTCGCGTGTCCGAGCTGTGCGGACTCGACCTGGCGAACATCGATTTTGCTCAAGGTCTTCTGCGCGTGCTCGGCAAGGGCCGAAAGGAGCGCATCGTGCCCCTGCACCGACGCGGGCTCGAAGCGCTGCGACTGTGGATCGAGGACGCGCGTGATGAAGTGCTGCGCGCCGACTCACCGCGCGACGCGCTGTTTTTGAATCGCCGTGCGCACCGTCTTGGTCCGCGAGACGTTCGAAGAATCCTCGATCACCGAGTCGCGCGTGGTCACGTGCACCCCCACGCGCTTCGTCACACCTACGCCACGCACTTGGTCGAGGGCGGCGCCGATTTGCGCGTTGTCCAAGAACTCCTCGGCCACGAGAGTCTCACCACGACCCAGATCTACACCCACGTCTCAAAATCTCGGTTGCAAAAAGTTCACCGTCAGACGCACCCGCGAGGCTAACGAGCCCCAGCGACTAACATGGTCAGGCCCTCCCAGAGTGGGTGAGCGAGAGTTGTCCCCGTGGTTTCGTACGGTCGCCGTTTACGGTGCTCCCCGGGGTTGAAGCAACCATACGAAAGGAAATTGGATCGTGGCACTGGTCACATTGCAAGAACTGTTGGACTCGGGCGTGCACTTCGGGCACCAGACCCGACGTTGGAACCCCAAGATGCGTCGCTACATCCTTGGCGAGCGCAACGGCATCTACCTGATCGACCTACGCAAGACCCTCGAGGGCATCGAGCTGAGCTACGCCTACGTGCGAGACCTGGTCGCCGAGGGCGGGATCGTTCTGTTCGTCGGTACGAAGAAGCAGACCCAGGGGCCCATCGCGGACTACGCCCAGGCCTGCGGCATGCCGTTCGTGAATCAGCGTTGGTTGGGTGGGATGTTGACCAACTTCACCACCGTGGCCGGACGGGTGAAGCGCCTGATCGAACTGCGCGCCATGGAGCGCGCCGGCGACTTCAATAACATGCCCAAGCGCGAGGCGCTTCGACACAGCCGTGAACTCGAGAAGCTCGATCGCAACTTGAGTGGTATTGCGAATCTCGAGCGGGTGCCCGACGCCATCTTCGTGATCGATACGAAAAAAGAGCACATCGCCGTCACCGAAGCGCGCAAGCTCGGCTTGCCGGTCGTGGCCGTGGTGGACACCAACTGTGACCCGGACGTCATTGACTTTGTGATTCCGGGCAACGACGACGCGATTCGCGCCGGTGCGCTGCTCTGTCGTTTGATGGCCGACGCGGTGACCGAGGGTCGCTATATTCGCCAGAATCGTCCGGCGGTTACCGTCAGCGCCACCCCGAGCGCGTAAGTCCCATCGAGAATCTAAGAGGAGAACCAAGGTGACCGTCACCGCCAAGGACGTACAAACGCTGCGCCAATTGACGGGCGTGGGCATGATGGACGCGAAGAAGGCGCTCGAAGCCAACGACGGCGACATGCAAGCGGCCACCCAGTGGCTACGGGTGCAGGGTCTGGCGTCGGCGGCCAAGCGCAGCGTTCGCGACGCCAGTGAAGGCGCCGTTGCGGTCGTTCGCAACGGTTCAGTGGCCGCCATCGCGGAGCTTCGTTGCGAGACCGACTTCGTCGCAAAGTCCGAAGAGTTCGTCTCACTGGCCGACGAGATCGCCGCGCGCGTGTGCGCCGAGGGCGAAGGAGCCGTGAGCGAGTTTCAATCCGAGATTGAACGGTTGCTCATGACGCTCAAAGAGAACGTCTCGATCGGTCGCGTCTATCGCCTCGAAGCCGGTCCCGACGAGGTCGTTGACACCTACATCCACCACCAATCCGGTCGTGGCGTTAACGCCGTCGCGGTGGTCGTCAAGGGCGCGAACGAAGAGGTGGCCCACGAGATCGCGGTGCACGTCGCCTTCGCCAAGCCGCTCTATCTCAAGCGCGAGGACGTGCCGGCCAGCGAAGTCGACGCCGAGCGTCAGACCATCGAAGAGATCACTCGCAACGAGGGCAAGCCCGAGGCGGCGATGCCCAAGATCGTCGAGGGCCGCTTGAACGGCTGGTTCAAGGACCGGGTGCTCCTCGAACAGCCCTACGTGAAAGACGAAAAAGAGACTGTCGCGCAGTTCTTGAAGGGCGCCACCGTGAGCGCCTACGCTCAAGTGGTCATCGGGGGATAGGACATCGTCGTGCGTCGAGTGGTCTTAAAACTGTCGGGTGAGGCGCTCGCTTCAGCCGCGAGTGACGAAACCATCGACGCCTCGACCGTGGACTTTCTGGCCCGCGAGATCGCGGCCGCCATGGAGCGCGGAGGTCTGGAACTGGCCGTCGTGGTGGGCGGCGGGAACATCTGGCGCGGGGCCACCGGTGCCATGGCCGGGATGAATCGGGCGAACTCGGACCTCATGGGCATGCTCGGTACCGTTATTAACGCGCTCGCCCTTCAAGACGCCATCGAAAATCACGGTCGGCCCACTCGGGTGATGTCGGCGATCAACATGGATCAGGTCGCCGAGCCCTACATTCGCCGTCGCGCCGTGCGTCACTTGGAAAAGGGACGGGTCGTCATCTTCGCGGCCGGCATGGGCAACCCCTACTTCACCACCGACACTCCCGCCGCGCAGCGCGCCGCCGAGATCGAGGCCGACATCGTCTTAAAGGGAACCCACGGCGGGGTCGACGGGGTCTACTCCGAGGATCCCCGGATCAATCCGAAGGCCGTGAAGTTCGACGAGATCTCCTTTGACGAAGTGATCGCGCGCAACTTGCGAGTGATGGACATGACCGCGATTACCTTCTGCAAAGACAATCACATGCCGCTACGCGTCTTTGACCTGATGGCCGATGGTAATTTGGGCCGTGCCCTCGACGGGCGCCCCGTCGGTACGCTGGTGAAGTAATGGATAACGAACTCGTCGAACTCGTGATGGCCGACACCCGTGAACGTATGGTGCGCGCACTCGAGCACGTGAAGAGCGAGTTTGGCACCGTGCGCACCGGCCGCGCCTCGTCCTCGCTCATTGAGGGTCTGCTCGTTGACTACTACGGCACCGAGACGCCCTTGAAGCAGTTGGCCAACTTCTCAGTGCCCGAACCTCGGCTGTTGGTGGTGTCGCCCTTTGACAAGAGCTCGGTCGCCGCGATCGAAAAGGCCATCGGCAACGCCGATCTGGGACTGACGCCTTCGAACGACGGCAACGTGATCCGCCTGGCCTTTCCCACCTTGACCGAAGAGCGCCGCAAGTCCTTCGTCAAGATGGTCAAAACCAAGGCCGAAGAGGGCCGAGTCGCCCTTCGCGCCGTTCGGCGCCACGCCCGCCAAGAGTTGGAGAACCTCGAAAAAGAGCACGGACTCTCCAGCGATGAGATCGAACGGCTCGAAAAGATCCTGGACAAGATGACCCAAGACGAGGTGGCGGTCGTGGACTCGCTGCTCGCGCACAAGGAGCAAGAACTACTTGAAGTCTGACGACGGATCCCTCTTCGACGAGCCCACCGGCGAGTACCCGGTGACGAGCGCGGCCGACCCGCGCGTGACCATCACCGGAGCGGAGATAGCCAGCGACCTCGTCGACGACGCGCCCGAATTGGATCCTGCGACGTTGTTGCCTCACTGGACGGACGCGCCGACCGGTCAGGTGCCCATTGTCGTGGCGCGCGAATCGGCCCAGAACGACGATCCCTGGTCCGCGATTCCCGCACCGGCGTGGCGAGAGGGTGAGGCCGACTGGGTCGCGCACGAAGACCAGTTCGACGCGTCGATTCTGGCCGGCGAGGAGAAGGTCGACGACGCACGGCCCTGGGAGTTCGTCTTGCCCGAGGAACTCGCCGAAGAAGAGCTCACCGTCGAGGCGCCACGACCGGCGCCGATGAGGGCCCAGCGCACCCGACACCGGGCCTCGGCCAATCCTCTCGCCGGACGGGCCGTTCGCCAGGGCTCGTCGAGCAGTGTCTCGAGCGCCACCGCGACCGGCGTGCTGTTGGCGATTTTGGTCTTTGCCTTCTTCCTGGCGGGCCCGCTGCCGCTGACGATCTTGATCGTCGCGGCGCTGGCTTTCGCCAGTGCCGAGGCCTTCGCCGGTTTTCGCTCCGTGGGGGCCCACCCGGCGACCATCTTGGGCATCGTCGCGGTGCTCACGCTGGGCGTAGCGGTCTACAACAAAGGGCTCGTGGTAATCGGCGCCGTGACGGTGCTGCTCGTGGTCTTGGGCGTCATCTGGTACATGAGCGCGGAGCGAAAGATCGACGTCCTGGATGGACTGGGCGCGACGATCTTCGTGTACGTGTGGGTCGGCGTGCTCGGTTCCTACGGGGTCTTGATGATCGCGCCGCACACCTATCTCCATCGCCACGGCATGGCCTACCTCTTTGGCGCGCTGGTCCTCACCATCTGCAATGACGCCGGTGCACTCTTCATCGGGCGCTGGATCGGACGACGGCCACTCAACGCCGCGCTGTCGCCCAATAAGACCGTTGAGGGCCTCATCGGCGGCACGCTCGTCACCTTCGTGGCCGGGGCGGCCATCTTGCCCCTGGTGAGTCCCTGGACCGTGACCCACGGCTTGGAAGCGGCGCTGGCCCTGTCGGTCGTCGTGCCCCTGGGCGATCTCTTTGAATCGATGGTCAAGCGCACGCTCGGTGTGAAGGACCTCGGTCGTCTGTTGCCGGGCCACGGGGGACTGCTCGATCGCCTGGACGGACTGCTGTTCGCCCTGCCGACGATGTACTACCTCCTTCACGTACTCAAACTGAGCTAGCGATGCCGCTCTCGCGTCGAAGCGTGGCGCTGCTGGGCGCCACGGGCTCAATCGGCGTACAGACCCTCGACGTGTTGCGTCACGAGAGTGAACGATTCGAACTGGTGTCCATCTCGGGCGGCGAACAACTGAGCGAACTGGCCGCCATTGCCGATGAGTTCAACGTCAAACGCGTCGCGGTCAAGAGCGACGCGCACCGCTCGACGCTGGGTGAACTGGTCGCCCGTGACGTCTCGATCGTGGTCGGTGACGAGGGGTTGAGCGAGCTCTCGTCAACGGCCGACGTGGTGGTGAACGCGGTGCTCGGCTTCGCGGGCCTGCCGATCACGCTGGCGGCACTCGGCGCGGGCAAGCGGCTCGCGTTGGCGAACAAGGAGTCACTAATTGCCGCGGCGCCGCTGGTCACAACGGTGCGCGACACTCGCGGCGCGCAGCTCGTGCCGATCGACTCCGAACACTGCGCGATACATCAGTGTCTCGCCAGTTCACCTGCCGAGCCCGGCTACCCCGACGTGCGACGCCTGCTCTTGACGGCCTCGGGAGGACCCTTTCGCGGCTGGAGTCGCGAGCAGCTTCGCGACGCGACCAAGGCGGACGCGCTACGTCACCCGACGTGGTCGATGGGCGCCAAGATCACGGTGGACTCCTCGACGTTGATGAACAAAGGTCTCGAGGTTCTCGAGGCCACCGCACTCTTTGGCATCGACGCCGAACGGGTGAAGGTCGTGGTCCATCCCCAGTCGATCGTGCACTCGATGGTTGAGTACGTGGACGGATCGGTTCTCGCACAGCTCTCTCGACCCGATATGCGCTTGCCGATCGCGTACTGCTTAGGACTACCCCAACGACTGACCCATCACTGGGGCGACCTGGATTTCACCACGTCGATGGAGCTTCGCTTCGAGCCACCCGACGAGGAGGCCTTTCCGGCCTTGGGCCTCGCGTACGAGGCGGCGCGACTCGGGGGAGCCGCACCGGCGTGGCTCAGTGCGGCGAACGAAGTCGCCGTCGAAGCGTTCTTGGCCGATGAGATTCGATGGTGCGACGTCGTGGCAATCGTGGCCTCGACAATGGAGCATTACGTGGCGGACCCCTTGACCTCACTGGCGGCGCTGCACGAAAACGACGAGGCCGCTCGGCGTTGGGCCCGCGCGAGTCTCGAGAAGTGAACGCGACTAGCCTCGAAACCTAAATATGGAAACGACCACGTCTCCTCGTCGCTCGCTCCTCACGCTCTTGGTTGGCGTCGTGGCGCTGGTCGCGCTACTGACCTTGTGGGTCGGGTGGGCGCTACCGCTCGTGCTCTTTGCGATCATCTTGATGGTGATGGGCCACGAGTTCGGTCACTACATCGTCGCCAAGCGTGCGGGTCTCTTGGTCACCGACTTTTTCGTCGGATTCGGACCAGTGATCTGGTCAACCACGCGCGGCGAAACGCGTTACGGCGTGCGAGCACTTCTCCTCGGCGGGTACGTGAAGGTTCCGGGGATGACCGAAGCGGAGAAGATCGCTCCCGAGCTCGAAGCGCGCACGTACCGTTCGGCGTCGTATCCCAAAAAGGTGCTCTTCGCCTCGGCCGGATCGTTGATGCACGGCGTGATGGCGGTCGCTCTGGCGTGGGCGTCGCTGGTCTTCATTGGACTGCCGTCGACGAGTCACGTGGGCGTCATCGCCTTTAGTCACTGGGACGGCCACCAACAGACCGCGGCGCAGCTGGCGGGCCTCAAAGTCGGCGATCAGGTCGTATCCATTGACGGACGTGCGATCACCGGCTCGACGGAGTTGGTCGACGTCGTGCACCGCGCCGCGGGAAAGTCCCTCACGCTCGTTGTCGATCGACACGGCCACGACCTCACCCTTCACGCCAGGCCGGTCGATGGTCGAACGATCGACGAAAATGGTGCGCCGCTGGCGAGCGGTTCGTCGCCCCAGGGATATCTCGGTATCGAAGTGGGCCCGCAGAACGTTGACTCGTCGGTGCTGGGCGCAGTGCCCAGCGCCTTTCACGAAGTCGGCTCGACGATCAGCGCGGCCGGGCACGCGCTCGTGCACGTCTTTTCACCGGGTGAGTTTTCGAGCCTCTTTCATCAGGTTGCCTCGCCGGCCGCCGCTGTCAATCCGGTGAACGAGGACACGCGTCCGGTGTCGATCGTGGGTGTCGTTCGTATCGCCGTGCAGAGTGCCCAGGCCGGTCCCGGCACCCTGCTCACGATTTTGGTCTTCATCAACGTGTTTGTGGGAGTGCTCAACATGTTGCCGATGTTGCCTCTGGACGGTGGGTACGTGGCGATCGCCACGTACGAGCGTCTTCGTTCGCGACGAGGTTCTCGCTACCACGCGGACATCAATCGCCTCACTCCGGTGATCTACGCCTTTGTGAGCGTGCTGTTGGTGCTCTTTGCCTGCACGCTCTATCTCGACATCGCCCACCCGATCGCCAATCCCTTCGGCTAGACGTTTCGGGGCCCACCCGCGCACGGCAGAATAGGGGGGTGGACGTCACCGCTACTTCTTTGAGCCCTCGGCGCGTGACCCGCCAGATCTCCGTGGGCTCAGTCAAAGTCGGTGGCGACGCGCCCATCTCGGTGCAGTCGATGACCACCACCAAGACCGCCGACGTCGAGGGCACGCTCCAGCAGATCTACGCCTTGGCCGCCAACGGAGCCGACATCGTGCGCTGTACGTGTAACGACCAAGCGGCCGCTGAGGGACTCGCTCAGATCGTGCCGCGCTCGCCGGTGCCCATTGTCGCGGACATCCACTTTCACGTTGAAATGGCCCTGGCCGCGCTGGAAGCGGGGGTGCAGGGACTGCGCCTGAACCCGGGGAACCTGCGCAAACCCGAAGAGATCAAACTGGTCGCGAGCGAGGCGCGCGATCGCGGCGTACCGATTCGCATCGGAGTGAACGCCGGCTCGCTCCACCCCGACATCTACAAACGCTTTGGCGGCGCCACGCCCGAGGCGCTGGTCGAATCGGCGCGACTGGAACTGGCCTACTTCGACGAGGTGGGATTCTCCGATGTGAAGATCTCGGTGAAGGCGTCCTCGGTGGCGACGATGATCGCCGCGTACCGACTGGCTTCGGCGACGTTCGATCATCCCTTGCACCTGGGCGTCACCGAAGCCGGTCCGTTGCCCGGTGGTCTCTTGAAAGGCACCGCCGGGATCGCCACGCTGCTCGCCGAAGGCATCGGCGACACTCTTCGCTACTCACTCACCGCCGATCCGGTCGAAGAAGCTCGCGCCGGACGCCAACTGCTCGAGTGCTTGGGGCTTCGCGAACGTAAGGGGCTCGATCTCATTGCCTGTCCGAGTTGTGGTCGCGCCGAAGTCGACGTCATCAAAGTCGCGACTGAGGCCCAAGAGGCGCTGAACGCCCTCGACGTGCCCTTGCAAGTGGCAGTCATGGGCTGCGTGGTGAACGGACCGGGCGAGGCCCGCCACGCGGACCTGGGTATCGCCGCGGGTAAGAAGCGGGGCCATCTCTTCATCCGCGGTGAGATCGTGCGCGTGGTTCCCGAAGACGAGATGGTTGACGCGCTCGTTGAAGAGGCGAAGAAGATTATCGCCGAAGGTGTCGAGGCCCGTCTACTCGCGCGTGACGTCACGGCCGAAGCCGAAGCCGCCGCCGATCGCGCGCTCTTGCTCGACGACCGCGGGAGCGACGTCAATCACTCCCAAGAGCGCATCGAGCGGATTCGACGTCGCGTTGAACACGAAGGCCCTGGCTAGGCTCGGTCCACACCCAAAGGAGCATCGTGGCCTCGCAGAGCGTTCTGACCCCTCAATCGACCGACTTTCCGCGCTGGTATCAAGACGTCGTCGCCAAGGCCGAATTGGCCGATAACGGGCCGGTGCGCGGCACCATGGTGATTCGTCCTTACGGCTACGCCATCTGGGAACGGATGCAGAGCGAGATCGACACGCGGATCAAGGCTGCCGGCGCCAAGAACGCGTACTTCCCGCTCTTCATACCCGAGAGCTACTTTTCCAAGGAGGCCGAGCACGTTGAAGGCTTCAGCCCCGAACTGGCGGTGGTGACCTTCGCCGGTGGTGAGGAACTGGCCGAACCGATTGTCGTGCGCCCGACGTCCGAGACGGTCATTGGCGGGTTCATGGCCAAGTGGATCCAGAGCTACCGGGATCTGCCGTTACTACTCAATCAGTGGTCGAACGTCGTTCGCTGGGAACTGCGCCCGCGACTCTTTCTTCGTGGCACCGAGTTCCTCTGGCAAGAGGGTCACACCGCGCACGCGAGCTACGACGACGCCTCGGCCTACGCCCTGAAGATTCATCGCGAGGTCTACGACGACTTTTTGTTGAACGTGCTCGCGACACCGAGCTACCTCGGCATCAAACCGCCGAGCGAACGATTTCCCGGCGCGGTCAACTCCATGGCGGCCGAAAGTGTGATGCGCGACGGCAAGGCCCTGCAGATGGTGACGACGCACGAATTCGGACAGAACTTCGCCAAGGCCTTTGACATCTACTTTCAGAGCGAAGAGGGCCAAGCGGAACTCTGCTACACGACGTCGTGGGGAGCCTCGACGCGACTCGTCGGCGGACTCATCATGGCCCACGGTGACGACGCGGGACTGATCCTCCCGCCGAGGATCGCGCCCACGCAGGTCGTGGTGATCTGTGTACGCGACGAGCCCGAGGTGAAGGAGGCCGCCGATCGGATCGCGCGTGAGCTCGTGGACGGCGGTGTACGCGTCGAAGTCGATCAGGGCCGGGGGAGCTACGGACGACGGGTGACTGATTGGGAAATCAAAGGCGTGCCACTGCGCGTGGAAGTGGGACCGCGCGATCTCGCCGAGGGTCAAGTGACCGTGGCCCGGCGCGACACGGGGTCGAAGTCCTCCTACGCGCTGGAAGCACTGGCTACCGAGGTGCCCACGTTGCTCGAGACGATCCAAAGCGACCTCCTCGCGCGGGCGCTTTCGCATCGAGACGAAAGAACTCACGACGTCACGACCATCGCCGACGCGCTCGACGCCGCGAAGGATGGCTTTGCGCGACTCGCCTGGGACCTCGTAGTGGGCGAGGGTGAAGGTGAACTGAACGCCCAGGCCGTGAGCGTTCGTTGCTTACAGCGTCAAGACGGTTCGATCCCTAGGAGCGACGAAGAAGATGACTTGATCTGTCTAGTTTCGAAGTCCTACTAAGAGAGTCCAGAAAGAGATTTTCCTCGCATCCTTGCAATTTTCTGCGGCTGCTTTCCAATTGTTTCAAGCGTATTTGACTGCTATAATTCATCATTACAGTCCGCTCAGGACGTTTGGACTCGTTTAAGCGCGGGCCTCGGGCCCGCGCTTTTTTAATGTCTGAACGTCCGTGATGACCGCGAAAGGAGACGGCTATGGAATGGGACACCGCGCTACAGCCCCTCCTGTCTTCGCTCGGGCTTGACCTCTACGACGTCGAGTTTTCCGCAGGGACGCTCAACGTTATTCTCACTACGGCCGGCGGCGTCGACCTCGAAGCTCTGACGAAAGCCAACCGGGCCATCTCGGAGTGGCTCGACACCCAAGACCCCATCGCTAGTCGATACACCTTGGACGTGTCGAGCCCCGGACTCGAACGGCGCCTGCGCACGCCAGCGCACTTTCTTGGCGCGGTGGGCGAGGTCGTGACGCTGCGCGAACTTCGTGGCGAAGAGCCGACGCGCCGACTCGAGGGCACGCTACTCGCGGCCGATAACCGCAACGTCACTCTCGACGATCACGAACTGGGCCCGGTCACGATCGCGTTCGATGCCATTGAGCGCGCGCGCACCGTCTTTGAGTGGGGGGCTACGAAACCGGTGGCGTCCAAAGGTGCTAAAGCCGCATCGACGAGCAAGAAGGGTTAGACATGGCGAACTTCGAATTTCTTGAGGCCCTTGGTCAAATCGCGCGCGATCAAAACATCGACGAAGGCGAGTTGTTGATCGCTCTCGCGAACGCGTTGCTCGCGGCGTACAAACGCCGTCCCGACTCCGCCGAAGACGCCGAAGTGGAGATCAACCCCGAAACCGGCGAGATCAAAGTCTGGGGACTGGAACTCGACCTCGAAGGCAACGTCACACGCGAGTGGGACGCGACACCCGACGACTTTGGTCGCATTGCGGCCCAGACCGCCAAACAGGTTCTGATGCAACTGATTCGCGACATTCAGCGTCGCCAGATGTACGAGGAGTTCGCCAATCGTGAAGGCGACATCGTCTCGGGCACCGTGCAGCAGAACGACAACCGTTACACCTTGCTCGATCTCGGTCGGGTGGAGGCGCTGTTGCCACAAGCCGAACAGATCGCCTTTGAGCGCTACGAGCACGGCGCGCGCATCAAGGTCTACATCGTCGAAGTTCGCAAGACGAACAAGGGCCCCCAGATCGTGGTCTCTCGAACGCACCCCGCCCTCGTGGCCAAGCTCTTCGAGATCGAAGTGCCCGAGATCGCCAACGGCATCGTGGAGATCAAGGCCTTGGCGCGCGAACCGGGCCACCGTTCGAAGATCGCCGTCGCGTCGAACGATCAGATGATCGATCCGGTCGGGGCCTGCGTGGGCGCTCGCGGATCACGGGTACGCAATATCACCAACGAACTTCGCTCCGAGCGCATCGACGTCGTTCCCTACAGTGACGACCCTGTGGAGTTCATCATGTCCGCCCTACAGCCGGCCCGCGTTCGCGAGGTGCGCTTGAACGAAGAAGAGGGCATCGCCACGGTCATCGTGCACGATCAACAGTTGTCGCTGGCGATCGGCAAAGAGGGGCAAAACGCCCGTCTGGCCGCGCGCCTGACGGGATGGCGCGTCGACATTCGCTCGGAGAACGAGGGCAACGACGAAGTCGTCGAAGAGGTCTGGACCGAAGGCGACGCGGTGGTGGACGAGACGGTGACGCTCGTGAGCGACGAAAGTGGCGACCAGGCGGTGGTGGCGGACGTGATCGTCACTACGGCCGACGGTGAGGTTGAAGAGGTGGCCGTCGTCGAGGCGGTGTCCAGCGTCGGTGACGTCGAAGAGACCGCCGCGGGTGTGGCCGATGGGGCCGTCTTGAGTGACGACGGTGACGTGTCAGAGGCAGCGGAGGTCGAGGTAGTTCCGGAGGACGAGGCATAGCCCCGCTCCGCACGTGTGTGGTCTGTCGGACCAGGCGTCACGACGCGGAAATGGTCCGTGCCGGTAGAGAGGCCGACGGATCGTGGTACCTCGGGCGAGGCGCGGGCCGAGGGGTGTGGTGGTGTAACGCCCCACACTGCGAAGAGGCAGTGGGTGTGACCCACGTGGCTCGGGCCCTGCGAACCACGGTGCTCGAGAGTGACGTGGTGGCGTTGCGTGGTCTCACGACCAGGAAAAGGCCGTAGTTGTGAAAGAATAGGAAACTGTGCCCGGCGAATGTGCGGGTACGTGATGTAAGGGAACGTTTTGGCGCCAAAGAAAATACGAGTGCACGAGCTCTCTAAAGAGCTCGGTCTAACGAGCAAGGAGTTGCTCGTACTCGCCCAAAAACTAGGTATTGGGGCTTCGAGCCCCTCGGCGTCGATCGAAGACGCCCAGGCCGACCGCATTCGTCGACGTGCCGACACTGACGGACTGCGCCGCGCCGCACCTTCGGACGTCCCCGAGGCCGAGAAGGCTCCCAAGGCCGCCAAGGTGGCCAAAGCCACGAAGGCCACGAAAGCGACGAAGGCGATCGCGCCGAGTCAGGCCCCCGCGCCCGTGACGTCCGTGGCGCCGACCAGAGTGTCGCGGGTTGCCAAGCCCCTCGAGACGACGCCCAGCCCCGCGGTGGTCCCAGTCTCTGACGTTGCAGTCAACACCTCACCTCCAGAAGTCGCCGTCCCGAGCGCGCCCAAAGTCGTGCGCTCCAGCGTGCCGGTAGCAAAACCGGTGCCCACTCGAAGCGTGTCACCCGACGGGCCCACGACCATTCGCCCGACCCAGCGCGGCGGCGCGTCCGAGGGCGAAAATAGATCTCGTCCTCCTTTGAGTTCGACCGGTCGCCCCATCCCGCCACCGCCCGGACGCCCGATGAGTTCGACCGGTCGCCCCATCCCACCTCCGCCCGGCGCCCGTCGACCGATGTCCAGCGCTCCGAGCCGAGGCGCGCCCTCGAGCGGCCCACGGCCCATGAGCGCGCGTCCGAGTACCGGCGCGCCTCGCACCGGGGGGCCATCTCGACCCGGCGGCAGTTTCAGCGCGACGCGTCCCGGCGCCCCGACCGGTGGTGTTCCCGCCGGCGCGAGTCGCAGCGGCGGCCCCGCCCGCGGTGGCGGCGGACCGCGTGGTTCCCAGCGAAAAGTCACCCGTCGGCGCCGGCGCAATGTCGAAGAGCTCGAGCCGACCCAGATGACCACGTGGCAGCCGAGCAGTGCGCCGGTACCCGAAGGCGAGATCATCATCGAGCGCGGCTCCACGGCCAAAGACGTGGGACCGAAGCTCAATCGAAGTGCCGCGGACATCATTCGCTTTTTGTTCTTGCAAGGTGAGATCGTTACCGCCGTGCAAAGTCTTTCGGACGACATGATTGAGCTCTACGCCGCCGAAGTCGGTGCCGAGGTACACCTGGTGGACCCCGGTGAACAAAAAGAGGCCGAGTTACTGGCGAAGTTTTTCGATGAAGAGGATGACGACGACGTCATCCCCGTGGCGCCACGTTCGCCGATCGTGACGGTGATGGGCCACGTCGACCACGGCAAGACCCTCTTGCTGGACAAGATTCGCAAGACCAACGTCGCTTCGGGCGAGGCCGGTGGCATCACCCAGCACATCGGCGCCTACCAGGTGTCGTGGCACGGCAAGTCCATCACCTTCTTGGACACGCCGGGTCACGAGGCCTTTACCGCTATGCGTGCGCGCGGCGCCAAAGTGACCGACGTGGTGGTCTTGGTGGTCGCGGCCGACGACGGCGTGATGCCTCAGACGGTGGAGGCAATAGACCACGCCAAGGCCGCCAACGTGCCGATCATCGTGGCGATCAACAAGATGGACCGGGCCGACGCCAACCCCGAACGAATCCTCCAGCAGCTCTCGGAACAGGCGCTGATTCCCGAGAAGTGGGGCGGCGACACCATCGTCGTGGAGATCTCCGCCTTGCAGGGAACGGGGATCGATGAACTGCTCGAACAGGTGTTGCTCGTCGCCGAGGTGGGCGAACTCTCGGCGCGACCGACCGGCCGAGCGGTCGGCACCGTGCTCGAGGCGAACCTAGAGATTGGGCGTGGTCCCGTGGCGACGGTCATGGTCCAAAAGGGCCTACTCAGCGTGGGCGACCCCGTCGTCGCCGGGCCGGCGTACGGCAAGGTGAAGGCGCTGATCAACGATAAGGGCCGCCAGATAAAGACCGCGGGGCCCTCCACGCCGGTACAGATTCTCGGCTTTAGCGAGCCGCCGTTCGCCGGTGACGAGATGCGTGTCGCGCGCGACCTCGGCCACGCCCGCTCCCTCGCTGAAGCTCGCGCGCAACGCTCGCGTCTCGTGGGCCAACAGCCCGTCGCGTCCTCGAGTGGCGCTCGACTTGAAGACCTCTTCGAGCAGATACAACGCGGCGAGACCGCGACGCTCAATATCGTCTTGAAGGCCGACGTGCAGGGCTCGCTGGAGGCGTGCACCGAGTCACTGCGCAAACTCGAACGTGACGACGTCAAACTGGTCATCGTGCACCGCGGCGTCGGCGGTATCACCGAGAATGACGTGCAACTCGCCAAAGCGTCCAACGCCACCATCATCGGCTTTAACGTGCGACCCGATAAGCGCAGTCGTGAACTCGCCGAGAGCGAAGGCGTGCAGATTCGCACCTACGAAGTCATCTACAAGTTGATTGAAGAGATAGAGGCCGCCATGCTCGGCCTGCTGACGCCGATCTTCGAAGAGATCGTCACCGGCGAGGCCGAGGTGCGCGAAGTCTTTCGCGTGCCGCGCATCGGGGCCATCGCGGGTTGCTTCGTGCGCGACGGCGTCATTACGCGCGGATCAAAGGTCCGCTTCTTGCGCGAAGGAGCCATCATCTGGAAGGGCTCGATCACGTCACTTCGACGATTCAAGGACGACGCGCGAGAAGTGGCTACCGGTTTCGAATGTGGCGTGGGGCTGTCGGACTACCAAGACCTCAAGTCTGGCGACCTCATCGAGACGTACGAAGAGCGCGAGATTCCCAGAACGGCCTAGCGCATGGCCCACTCGTCTGGCTCTCATCATCCTTACCCCCGCACGGCGCGAGTGAACCAGATACTGCGTGAAGTGATCTCGGATGTTCTGGTGCGCATTTCGGACGTCGACGATCGACTTGGTCTGCTCACGGTGACCGGCATCGACACCACGCCCGACATGCGTCACGCGCGGGTCTTCTTCGACTCTCTGTCCGAAGGTGCCAAGGCGGCCCTCGAGGAGCGGCGCGGTCAGATCCAAGCGGCCGTGAACATTCAGACGCGCTTAAAGCGCACTCCCAAACTCTCCTTTGTCGCCGACCCGGCCGTCGCCAGTGGCTTGGCGGTGGAAGAGTTGCTGCGACGACAGCGCCATGACGACGAGTAACGGTCTGCTCTTAATCGACAAGGCGCGAGGTCTCACCAGCCATGACGTCGTGGCGCGCGTAAGAGTCGTGATGAACGAGCGGCGCGTCGGACACGCTGGCACGCTCGATCCCATGGCGACCGGGCTCTTGGTGCTCGGCGTGGGACCCTCCACGAGACTGCTGCGCTTCGCCCAGAGCGAAACGAAGCGCTACCAAGGCGTGGTCACGTTGGGCGTTGCGACGGACTCTCTCGACGCCGACGGTCAAGTGGTGGATCGGCGCGAGGTACCCCCGCTCAGCGTTGAGCACGTGAATCTCGAAGCCTCGGGCATGCTCGGGTCACAGTCACAGACACCGCCGATGGTGTCGGCGATCAAAGTCAAGGGCAAGCGTCTTCACGCCCTCGCACGAGAGGGCATTGTCGTTGAGCGCGTGCCCCGCGCCATCACGGTGGACGCCTTTTCGCTGTTGTCCACGTCGCGCTCCGACGAGTGGACCTTTGACGTGACGTGTTCGGTCGGCACGTACGTTCGGGTACTGCTCAGTGACCTCGCTGAGCGTTTGGGCACCTTGGGACACCTCAGCGCGCTACGTCGGTTGATGAGTGGCTCACACCGCATCGAGGACGCGCTGACGCTGGACGAACTCGAAGAGCGCGTCGCCCAGGACGTGGTGGTGCTCGAAGAGCCCCGGGCCTTCGTTGCGCAACTCGAGCAGATTGTTGTGAACGCCGAGGACGAGAGTCGTCTGCGAAAGGGACAGCGGGTCACGCTGGACGGACCGCGGAGCGACGAGATCGCCGCACTCAGTGAAGCGGGTTCGTTAGTCGCCGTGTTGGAACGACGCGGCGATTCGTGGCAACCATCGATTGTCTTGCCGGCCGTCGAAGACGCCGAGCGAGGGTAGGTTGCTGGCGTGATCATTCTTCGCGACGGCGAGTTCGACGCGACTTCCACCGAAGCGAGCATCGTCACTATTGGTGTCTTTGACGGACTACACCGAGGACATCAGGCCGTCATCGCCCAGCTCAACGCTCTTGCCAACGAGCTCGGCGCCGTCTCGACGGTAGTGACCTTTGATCCGACTCCCGCGATGGTGCTGGCTCCGACGAGGGCGCCGCTGCTCCTGGCGACGTTGGACCAGCGTCTCGAAGGATTCGAAGCGCTCGGGGTCCAACAGGTCCGCGTGCTCACCTTTGACGCCACGCTCGCCAGTGAGTCAGCGCGTCACTTCATCGAGCGGGTGCTCGTCGGTGAGTTGCGAACCAAGGGCGTAGTGGTCGGCGAGGACTTTCACTTTGGTCACAATCGAGAGGGTTCCGTCGCAACATTGCGCGAGGTCGGCGCGGAGATGGGTTTTCGTGTCTGGCCGGCACCGCTTCACGGCGAAGGTGGGCGCTGGAGCTCGACCTTGGTTCGACAGGCGCTTACTCGTGGAGACCTTGAAGCCGTCAGGAATGTACTCGGGCGCCCCTTCATTCTTCGAGGAACGGTCGTGCATGGTGACGAACGTGGAGAGGCGCTGGGCTATCCGACCGCCAATTTGGCGGTGGCGACACATCAGCTATTGCCCGCCGAAGGCGTCTACGCCGGGGCGACGATCCGCGAGCGAACGTGGTGGCCCGCGGCGATCTCGGTGGGTACGCGTCCGCAGTTTTACAATCACGGCGAACTGGTCGTCGAAGTGTACGTGCTCGGATTTGAGGGTGATCTCTACGATTCGATGCTCGAGGTGGTCTTCTCGTCGCGTCTCCGCGATCAGAAGACCTTTTCGAGCGTGGACGAGCTGACCGCTCAGATCGATCGTGACGTCGTGCAAACCCGTCAAATCTTTGAGAAATCGACGCCAGAGCAGGCTCAACTGCTAAGATGGATGCTTGGTCAGCGACGCTGATTGTGCGGGTCGTCTCGTTGGCGACTTGCAACGAGACACCCGACTCAATAAGGCAAACTAGTAATGACTGAGAAGCAAGAGACTATTAAGGACTTTCAAGCGCACGCCTCGGACACCGGTTCACCGGAAGTCCAAGTGGCGCTCTTGACTGGCCGGATCTTGCATCTCACCGAGCACCTCAAGGTTCACAAGGGCGATCATCACACCCGTCGTGGGCTCATGAAACTCATCGGTCAGCGCCGTCGTTTGCTGGACTACGTGCAAAAAGGCAACGTGGAGCGCTATCGCGCGTTGATCGGCCGACTCGGCATTCGTCGCTAGCCGAACATGCACGTCGACGCCGTCGACGTGTTCAGCACATCCGAGGCCCCGAAGGCCAGTGGAGGACAGTCGCCTCGAGCGAAGGTTGCCCACTGGGATTCGGTCGGAGTGTTGATAAACACAAGGAGCCAATCCATGACTGACGCAATTCGCGTAAGTAGTCCCATCACGGGTACCGACAAGACGATGAGTCTTGAAGCCGGTCACCTCGCTCAACTAGCCGACGGCGCCGTTCTCGCGCGTCTCGGCGACACCATGCTGCTCGCCACGGTCACCGCGGCGCGAAGCGCACGAGAGGGTTTAGATTTCTTCCCCCTCACCATCGACATTGAAGAGCGTGCCTACGCCGCCGGAAAGATCCCCGGGGCGTTCTTTCGCCGCGAGGGAAAGCTCTCCGACCAAGCCATTCTCATCTGTCGTTTGATTGACCGTCCGCTGCGACCTTCCTTTCCTAAGGGCTTTCGCAACGAGACCCAAGTCGTCGGCACCATCCTCAGCGCCGACCAGGAGAACCCGCACGACGTCTTAGCCATCAACGCCGCCTCGGCCGCGTTGATGATCTCGGGTATTCCCTTTGACGGACCCATCGGCGCGGTTCGCCTCGCCTTCACCACCGACGGTGAGTGGGTCGCGCACCCGACGTACGCCGAAGGCGACGCCGCGACCTTCGAACTCGTCGTGGCCGGAAGAGCCCTCAGTGACGCGCCCGACGCCGACGTCGCGATCATGATGGTCGAGGCGGGAGGCACCGAGGGATCCTTTGAGAAGTACCTCGACGGTGCGCCCAAGGTCAGCGAGGACGTGCTGGCCGCCGGACTTGAGGCCTCGAAGCTCTGGATTCTCGAAGCGGTCAACTTGCAGCGCGCCCTCGTGCGCGACTTCATCGCCGCTCGCGGGCCTCTGCCGATCTTCGAGTACCAGACCTACGCCGACTACGAAGAGGACGTCTACGCCCGCGTCGACAGTGTCGGGGGCTCCGCGCTCGCCGACGCCAACAAGATCACCACCAAGGCCGCGCGCGCTGAAGCGCTCGACGCCGCGACCAAGTCGATCACTGAGCAACTCTCTGGAGAGTTCGAAGGTCGCGCCGGCGAGATCAAAGCGGCCGTTCGTTCGTTGACCAAGAAGCTGGTACGTCGGCGCATCGTCGAAGAGGGCGTGCGCATTGACGGACGAGGCGTCACTGAAATTCGACCGCTCTCGGCCGAGATCGACCTCTTTCCCATGACCCACGGCTCGGCGCTCTTTCAGCGCGGTGAGACCCAGGTCGTGAACGTCACCACCTTGGGCATGCCGCGCATGCGTCAACTGGTTGACTCGATCACGCCCGACGAGTTTCGCCGTTACATGCACCACTACAACTTCCCGCCGTACTCCACTGGCGAGACCGGTCGAGTGGGTGCGCCCAAGCGGCGCGAGGTCGGCCACGGAATGTTGGCCGAACGCGCGCTCGTGCCGGTGCTGCCGAGCGAGGCGGACTTTGCGTACACGTTGCGCGTCGTCTCAGACGTCATGCAGTCCAACGGTTCGACGTCGATGGCCTCGGTCTGTGGATCCTCGCTGTCGCTCATGGCGGCCGGCGTGCCGATCAAGGCACCCGTCGCGGGCATCGCGATGGGCCTCGTTTACGACGAGGGTAAGTACGTGACCTTGACCGACATTCTCGGCGCCGAAGACGCCTTTGGTGATATGGACTTCAAGGTCGCCGGCACGGCCGACGCGGTGACGGCGTTGCAGCTCGACACCAAGATCGACGGGCTCCCGGCGGATGTTCTCGCCAAGGCGTTACATCAAGCCAAAGACGCCCGCTTGGCCATTTTGAAGGTCATCACCGACACGATTGCCGAGCCGCGTAGCCAAGTCGCTGACGTGGCGCCCAAGATCGTCACGATGGAGATTCCCATCGACAAGATCGGTGAGGTCATTGGCCCCAAGGGCAAAGTCATCAACACCCTCCAGCAAGAGACGGGTGCGGACATCGCCGTGGACGACGATGGCGTCGTTGGCACGGTCACCATCGGGGCGAAGGACGGGCGCGCAGTAGAAGAGGCCCGTCGTCGTATCTCGTTGATCCTCGATCCGCCCTCGGCTGACGTGGGCGCGATCTACCAAGGCCGCGTCGTTTCCATCGCGAAGTTTGGTGCGTTCATCAACATCCTGCCGGGTCGTGACGGACTCTTGCACATCTCGAAGTTGGCGCCGCTGAACGGCGGCAAGCGAATCGGTCAAGTGGAAGACGTGCTCGAGCTCGGCCAAGCGCTCGAGGTGAAGGTCGATGACATTGACCCTCAGGGCAAGGTCTCGCTCTCTCTGGTCGGTGACTTTCCCGACGCCGTAGGCGACGACGGTCCGCCACGTAGTCGCGAGCGCCGTCCCGAGCGCGATAGCCGCCCCGAACGCGACAGCCGTCCCGATCGAGAGCGTCGTCCCGAGCGTGGTACCAGCTCGCGTCCGGCCTCCTCAGCACCCACGTCGTCGTCGTCCTTTGAGGCCTCCTTTGAGGCCGAGCTGGCCGGTGAGATCGGTGACTTAGGTCCTGGCGGTCCGGCCTTCAGCGACGGTGACGGCGGTGGACGTCGTACTCCTCGGCCGCGTCGACGCTAAGTAACGAACGGCCGTGGCGAGCAGGCAAGAACTGCACGCCACGGCCGTTTTGTTTTTCGTAGCGTAGTGACAATGAGCATCGCCGAAGAGTCGCCCACGCCCACTCGGTGGTGGCGTCCGTTGCGTCACGCCGATCGCATGGCGCTGTGGTGGTTCCTCATCATTCCCTGCGCTCTCTTCGTCATTCCCGCGTTCTTCGGCCATCCGGCCATCGACGCCGACGACCTGATTCAGAATTTTCCCTTGCGCGTCTTGGCCGGTCAACAGATCGCCTCGGGCCACCTGCCGTTGCTCGATCCGCTCACCAACTCCGGTACCCCGCTCTTAGGGGGAATGAACGCCGGCGCGCTCTATCCACTCACAGTGATCTTCGCCTTCGTGCCGGCCATCGCCGCGTGGCTACTCAATTTGATCGTTGTCTATTTCACGGCCGCGCTCGGTGTCTTTGCACTCTTGCGCTGGCACGGCTTGCGTACGTTGCCGTCATCCGTGGCGGCCCTTAGTTACACCTACTCGGGCGCCATGGTCGGCCAAATAGTCCATCTCGGAGTGGTCCAAGGATACTCGTTCATCCCCTGGGCGACGCTACTGATGCTGGCTCTTTCACGGCGGCTGCAGCGAACTAGTGACGACGCGTCGTGGCGAGTTCTCGCTCGCGTGGCGTTGCCGTGGATCTGTGGTGTCGCACTCCTCTGGGGCCTGACCTTTCTCACGGGAGAGCCTCGAGGCATCGCTGATATCGAGTTGTTGACGATCATCGTCGTGCTCAGTGTGTTGTTGCTTCGCACGTCGTACTGGCTGGCCAGTTGGCGCCTGCGGGTGGCCTACCTCCTCACGTTGCTCGTGGGCTTTGCGTGGGGTCTCGGGCTGGGTCTCGTGCAGTTGTTACCGGGGTGGTCCTTCATTAGCTACTCGCAGCGTTCGCAGGTGAGTTACTGGTTTTTTGGCGCCGGCTCGCTCGCGGTTCGTTGGTCGGTGCTGCTCTTTACGCCCGATATCTTTGGTGGCAACGGAGCGCTCGGACAGCCCGGCTTCTTCGCCAACTACAACCTTCCTGAAGTCACCGGTTACGCCGGACTCGTGGCACTGATGGCCGCGGCCGCATTCTTGACTCGACTGACGTGGCGCGGGTGGAAGCGCTCCGAACGCGACTTCACTATCTACTTCGTCATCGGCGTCGTCGGGCTATTCGCGGCGTGGGGCAATTTCACCATTGTCGGTCACGTCTTTCGAGCGATTCCACTCTTTGGCTCGACGCGCTTGCAAAGTCGAAACGTCATTTTGGTCGACTTCGCACTGGCGATCGTGCTCGGTTGGTGGCTGCAACGAGTTCAAGACGTTAAGCCCGAACGCGCGGGACTGGGCCGCTGGTCGCGTTGGATCACCTTGACCCCCGCGCTGCTCGTGTCGGCGCTGTCGCTCGCGTTGCTGGGTTGGGGACCGGCGCTGGTCTCTCATTGGGGAGTGCCCGCGTTGGCCGCGCATCTCGCCTCGCAGCTCACCCTCACGAACTCGCTTCACCTCGTGCTCGCACTGGTCGCGATCGGCGCGGTGTTGTACTGGCGCCACTCGGGGCGACTTTTTCGGGTGCTGCTCGGGGTCTTAGTCGCGGACCTCGTGATCTTTTCCTTGCTGACGTCAACCGGGCTGGTCGGCAGCTTCGGGCCGCGTGAAGCCTCTCGTTCATCGGCGGTGGCCCTGCTGGGTACGAAGGGGCGATTCGCACTGGTGGGCGGCGGCGGCGAGCGCTCGGGTGCCTTTCGCATCCTGGGAGAACCAAACATGAACGTGTTCACGGGACTCTCGAGCGTGCAAGGCTACGGCTCACTGATCTCGACGATTTACGATGACGCCACCGGCACCCATCCCCAAGCCGCGCTCAATCCCTGTCGCTTAGCGGACGGCACGTTCACGCAACTGCGACTGAGTGCGATCGTGATCTCGACGGCGGAACTGGCGACGAATACGAGTCTGGCCCCGGTCCCGAGCCTGGGTTGCGTCGCTAACACACCCGAACTCTCAACTCGTCGCTACTTCGGCCAACTCTTAAAAGTGCACACAATCATTCTTACGAGCGCCCTGGGCAAGGTACTGTCGAACGGCCCACTGCACGTGGAGCTGTTGAGCCGAGACGGAAAGCCAGTGGGTCCGGTACTCACAACCACCGAAGCGACTACCAAAAAGGCCGTGTTCTATCTGTCGCGACCTCAACTGAGTGCCGGATTCATCGTCACGTCGAATTCGGCGTTGGAGGTAGGCCACGCCGTCGTCATTCCGTACGGCTCGGGTCCGAGTTATGAACTGGACACGGACCTTCAGCTAGCGATCTCGTCCTCTTCGTGGCGCCTGAGTGCGACCCAAGACCAGTTCTCCGTTTTTAAGGCCACGACGTTGCGTCCGCCCGCCTGGCTTACGTCGGGCGCGAGTGATGGTGCCGTGACGAAGATTCGAAGCGCCCCGTGGGGCGATACCTGGATCTCGGTCACGCTCAAGAAATCGAGCGTGCTCGATCGCAGTGAGGCGTACTTGCCGGGCTGGCGCGCGACCGCCGTCAACGATTCGACTGGCCGTGTCGTTAATCTCACGGTGCATCGGGCCGGACTTATCGAAAGCGTCCTCGTTCCAAAGGGCGCGTGGACGATCCACTTCCACTATCGTGCTCCCTACATTGAGCTCAGCGCCGCCACGTCCGCGCTCTCGCTGGTGCTGTTCGTCGGTGTCGTGACGGGCCTCGCGACACAGAGACGCCGCAAGCGAAACGCTAAGGTTCACTCGTGAAGTCACTCGCCATTGTCGGGGGAGCCGGTCGCATGGGTCAGGCGCTCGCCGAGGGACTCGGTGCGCGAGAAGAGTTCACCTTGCTGGCGCTCGTCGATGAGCACGAGCCGCGTGAACTCTTCGGTGCGTTGTACGCCTCTTCACTCGATGAGCTCGACGCCACCAAGGTCGACGTGGTCGTCAACTTCTCATCACCCCAAGGCGTCATCGACTCGGCTACGTGGTGCGCGGCGCACCGGGTGGCGCTGGTCATTGGGACCACCGGTCTCTCGGATGAGCAACGCCACGTCGTCGAGGAGGCCGCGACACGTGTCGGCGTCGTGATGGCGTCTAACTTCGCCATCGGCGCGGTGCTGTCGGAGAGATTCGCCGCGATGGCCGCGCCATACTTTGAACGAGTCGAGATCGTTGAACTGCACCACGATCGCAAGGTCGACGCGCCGTCGGGAACCTCAATAACGACCGCCGCCGCCATCGCCGCGGCGAGAAAGCGAGCGGGACGCGCGCCACTAAGTGATCCAACAACGCGTCATACGGTTGATGGCGCTCGAGGCGCCGACGCCCGCGATGGCATCAAGATTCATTCGGTGCGTCTCCCGGGTCTCGTCGCCCATCAAGAGATTCTCTTTGGTTCAGCAGGTGAAGGTCTCACCATTCGCCACGACTCCTTTGACCGACAGAGTTTTGTCCACGGCGTCGCACTCGCGGCGAACGCCATTGACGCCGCACCGCAATTTATTGACGGCATCACGTCACTGGTTCCTTAAGTCATCGAGTTGTTCATCGTTGGCGAAAGCAAGGACTGGTAACTTCGTACTATGAGTGCACCTCGTTTCGGACGGCTCTTGACGGCCATGGTGACGCCCTTCGCGCCGGATGGATCGATCGACCTCAGCGTCGCCGCGCGTTTGGCCAAGTTTTTGGTCTCCGAAGGCAGTGAGGGACTGGTCGTGGCCGGCTCGACCGGCGAAGGATCGTCGCTCAGTGACGAAGAGAAACTCGACCTGTTCGCCTGCGTGGCGGAATCGGTCACGGTGCCGGTGCTCGCGGGATCAACGTTCGCGAACACCCAACAGTCCGTAGCGTTGACTGCACGGGTGAAGGCGACGGGCGTGGCCGGCGTGCTCGCGACGGCCCCCGCGTACGCACGTCCGAACCAGGCCGGCATCGCTGCGCACCTCGGCGCCATCGCCGAGAGCACGCCGCTCGAAGTCATGCTTTATGACGTCCCGGTTCGCACCGGGCGGAAGATCGCGTCCGCTACCACGGTGCAGTTGGTGAAGAAGTACCCCAACATCACGGCCTTAAAGGACGCGTCGGGCGACGTCGTCTCGGCCGCGCACACCAAGTTCGTGCTCGGCGACGCCCTCGATCTCTACAGTGGCGACGACTCGGTGGTCCTTTCCTTCATGGCCGTGGGCGCGATTGGTCTCGTGTCGGTGGCGGCGCACTGGGCCGGCCCGGAGTTCGCGGGCCTCGTTCGCGCGGCGGGACACGATAAGTGGGACAAGGCTCGAAAGCTCAACGATCGCGTCGCCGCGAGTTGCGCCTTCGAGAGCACCGAGAGCCATCCGAATCCCATGCCCGCGAAGGCCGCGCTGCGCGCGCTGGGCTTTAACGTGGGCGAGTGTCGCTTGCCCCACGGGCCGAGCGACGATGAGCTCGATCGAGCCGCGGCCGAAGTCGTCGCGTCGCTGAAGATCGCTCGTGGCTGACACGCTTCGCGTCACCTTCTTAGGTGGACTTGGCGAGATCGGTCGTAACTGCCTCGCGCTGGAACAAGACGGTCGCCTCGTCGTCGTCGACGCCGGCCTGATGTTTCCGGAACCCACGATGTACGGCGTCGACCTGATTCTGCCGGACTTTCGATGGCTCATCGAACGCAAAGATCGAGTCGATGCCATTGTCTTGACGCACGGACACGAGGACCACACCGGGGCGCTGCGCTACCTGGTTAAGGACGTCAACGTTCCCATTTACGGCGCACCACTGACGCTGGGTTTTGCTCGCCATCGACTGAGCGAAGCCAAAGTGGCGCACGACCTCACCTTCATCGAGGTCGCCGACGGCGAGCGCCGGCGCATCGGGCCCTTTGAGGTGGAGTTCATTCCGGTCACCCACTCGGTGCCGAGCGCCCACGCCCTCGCCTTTCACACCAAGGTCGGCATTGTGGTGCACTCGGGCGACTTCAAACTCGACCTCACGCCCATCGACGGACGGCGCACCGACATCAATCGACTGGCGGCACTCGGCGATGAGGGGGTTGCGCTCTTGATGGCGGACTCAACGAACGCCGAAGAGCCGGGCTTCACGCCCTCTGAGCGCACCGTGGGCGTGGCGCTTCGCCGTCTCTTCCTCGAACGGCCCGCTCGACGAATGGTCGTGGCCTGTTTCGCTAGTCACATCCATCGCATCCAACAGATCGCCGACGTCGCCCATGAGACACATCGCAAGATTGCCTTCATGGGTCGCTCGATGGAGTCCAACGTCAAACTCGCTCGCAAGCTTCACCAGTTGCGCGTAGACCCAGCGGACATCATCGACGTCGAAAACATCAGCCGCTTCACGCCGGGCGAAGTCTGCGTCATCTGTACCGGGAGCCAGGGCGAGCCGCTGGCGGTGCTCTCGAAGCTTTCTCGCGGCGACGCGCGAAACTTCAAGGTCGGCCCCGACGATACGGTCATTCTCAGTTCACATCCGATACCGGGTAACGAGTGGTCGGTGGGACGGGTCATCGACGATCTGCACCGCGAAGCCACCGAAGTGATTCATTCGGGTCACGAACCGGTCCACGCGTCCGGACACGCGCGTCAAGGCGAGTTGCGCACCTACCAGCAACTCCTTCGCCCGAAGAACTTCGTGCCGGTGCACGGCGAGTATCGCCATATGGTGCACCACGCCGAACTCGCCGTGTCAATGGGATTGAGTCAAAAGCACGTGCTGATCTGTGAAGACGGTGATCAGATCGAAGTCACGGAAAAAGGGATTCGCCGGGCCGGCAAGGTGCCGGCGGGCTTTCACTACATCGATGGCAGTGCCGGCGACCTCGATGAGCGACCGCTCGAAGAACGTCGGATGCTCGCCGAATACGGGGTGTTGCTGATCTCGGCCGGTGTTGATCGCGCCAGCGCCACCATCGCCCAAGGTGTCGCGGTGAGCGCGCGCGGCTGGTTCGAAGGTTCGAGCGACGCCGAACTACTGGTGAACTTGACCGGCGCGGTGCGTAACGCGCTGCAAGAGGCGCTCGCCGAGGGCAACCTCGACGCGGAGGCTCTGTCGAAGGTGGTTCAAAAGGCCGCGGGTCGCCTTTTGGGCCAGCGCTACCGACGTCAGCCCGTCATACTGCCGGCCATCGTGGTGTTCTAGTCCTCGAGCTTGTCCGGTTCTCCGTGCTCGGCGTTGCTCTGGCCGCTTCGCCAAAAGGCCTTGTGACTGATCTGCTCGGGTTCGAGTCCACGATCGAGGAGCGAACTCTGCAGTACGCGCATCACGTGAAACTCGCCGAAGAGATACGCGTGGCCTGCGCCGGGCGGCAGCGCGAAGGCCGCGAGGCCCCGCAAGAGTCCTAAGGGGTCGCTCGTCGAACGTTGTTGGCGGTCAATGAAGATACCCGTGACGTCCAATCCTTCATCGAAGGGCGCGCTCAGCGCGTCGTCGTCGGCGTCGATCTCGACGATGAAGATGGCGCGCGAGGGCACCTCGATGCTTTGAGCCATTCGATAGAAGGCCGCGAGCCCACTGGCGTCGCCGACGAAGAGGTGCCAGTCAGCCGACGGATCAAGGGGAATCTTGCCGCGCGGACCGATGACGTCCACGAGGTCACCCGGTTGAGCTTTTTTCACCCACACGCTCCCGGGGCCTTCGTGGTCGATGGTGATCCACAGCGTGAACTCATCGGCCGCGACGTCGAGATCGCGCACGCTGTAACGGCGCCGAACGTGGCGACCCTTGGCGTCCTCAAGGCGAATCATCACGTCGTTGCCCGGCGTCCCGGCGAGGGTGGCAGCGTTGCCGCGCAGCGCCACTTGATAGATCGAGGTGCTGAGCTGCTCGGTCGATGCGACTTCGCACAGGCTGGCCGTGGCGCCGACGCGCTGGGCGAGTTGCTTAGACGAGTCGTCGGGTTCGCGCGTCACGGGCACAGCCTAGGTGAGCGACGATCGAGCAGCCGTCGTCAAGCGATCCCCAAAGGGCGTCGTGGCGTATGTCGCGCCTCGGTGCGGGAGCGCAGTATAAATCGCTCGAGTGGTTCGAGAAGCGAACTAGTCGTTAGTAAGTTAGAGGGTTGTGGCACAGTCGCGACACCAAAAGAAACCGGTAAAGAAGGCGGCTGGACGCTCGGGGGCTCGAAGCGCGTCGTCCGAGGGCCCCAACGTGTGGCAACGCCATCAACGCGATCTATGGATCGTGGCGATCGTCGTCGTGGGGCTCTTCGTGGCTCTGGCGGACGTCGGGGCGCTCGGGCCGGTGGGCCGCGCCATTTCACGGGCGCTGGCGGACTTACTCGGAATCGGTCGATTTGCACTGGCGATAGTGCTCTTGGCGTTGGGCGTGGCCCTGGTGTGGGGAAAGATCGAGTTCGACCGCGCGCGGGCCAGCTGGGGTGTGGTCTTTGGTCTCGTTTCCATTAGTGGCATCGCGGACCTCGCCGGGGGGCGACCGGGTCTTCACGCGACCAGCAAAGTCCTGGGCCACGACGGCGGATGGCTCGGTGTGGCGATCGGTGGTGGACTCTCAAAGGGTCTCGGGGTGGCGGGAGCGGTCGTCGTGTTGCTCGCGATCTTGGTGATCGCGACCGTCGTCACCACGGGCGTCGGGCTCCGAGCCCTCCTCGCGGGTGTGGGTACGTTTTTGCGAGGTCTCGGTCGTCTGCTGACGAGATGGTGGATGAGTAGACCTAAGCAGACACGCGTCGACGAAGACGATGACGTTCAGACGATCGCTGATTCGCCTGACGTTGAGTCGGCCAGCGAGTCCGAGGCCGAACTGTACGCGTCCAACGAGTACGGGGACGACGACGACGCCGAGTACGGCGACGATGAGGACGTCGAAGAGGGATTTGACTACGAGGAGCAAGAGTCGGATCCCTCAGAGGAAGTCGCTCCCGCGCGTATGGCGCACGTCTCCGTGCCCAGCGCGTGGGAGCTGCCGTCGTTATCACTACTTCAACGAACGAAGGACCAGAAACTCGATCGCTCGACGACCGACGCCGCGGGTGAGCAGCTGGTGGACGCCCTGGCCGCGCACGGCGTCGAGACGGTGCTCGTCGGTTACACCGTGGGCCCGACGGTGACCCGTTTTGAACTCGAGCTCGGCGCCGGGGTGAAGGTTTCGCAGGTGACCTCGTTGAATAAAGACATTGCCTACGCCATGGCCTCGCCGGACGTGCGAATCCTGGCGCCGATTCCCGGGCGCTCGGCGATCGGCGTCGAGGTGCCCAACCGCCAGCGCTCGTTGGTGGCGCTCGGTGACCTGTTGGCGTCAGAAGAGTCGATCGCCGCCACCCATCCACTCGATGTGCCGCTCGGACGAGATATCTCCGGGCGCACGGTGGTGCTCAACCTCGGTGAGATGCCCCACGTGCTCATTTCGGGTGCGACCGGCGCGGGCAAAAGTTCGGCGATGAACTCCCTCATCATGTCGCTCGTCATGCGTGACACGCCCGATCAACTGCGGCTCCTACTCATCGACCCCAAGCGCGTGGAGATGAGTCACTACAACGACCTGCCGCACTTGTTGGCGCCCGTGGTGGTCGATCCCAAAAAGGCCGCGAGCGCGCTGGCGTGGGCGGTCAAGGAGATGGAGCGGCGCTACGACATCTTGGCCGAGAGCGGCGCCCGTGACATTGCCAGTTACCAGCTGATGATCGCCCAGGGCGAGTTGAGCCCCGAGCCCACGACCAACGAAATGGTGGCCAACGCCATTGAGCGCGCGACCGGTCTCGAGTCCGACGTCGAGCTGGCCGGACCCGAGGAACTGCCCTACATCGTGATCATGGTGGACGAGTTGAACGACCTGATGATGGTGGCGGCGCGCGACGTCGAAGAGTCAGTGGTGCGCATCGCCCAGATGGCCCGGGCCGTCGGCATTCACTTGGTACTGGCCACCCAACGGCCGAGCGTGGACGTGATCACGGGCGTGATCAAGGCCAACATCCCGAGTCGAATGGCCTTTGCCGTGTCCTCGTTGGCCGACAGCCGGGTCATCTTGGATCAATCCGGGGCGGAGCGACTGATCGGCAAAGGCGACATGTTGCTCGTGACGGCGTCGAGCAATATCGCTCGGCGTCTCCAGTCGCCCTGGGTCTCCGAAGACGAAGTGCGCCGCGTGGTCGAAGCGTGGCGAGCCCAAGGGGGTCGAAGCGAATCAGTGGTGGCGCTGGACGGTGCTCGGGTTCGAGGACTGACCTCGAGTGGCAACGTGGGCGACGACGACGAAGAGATCTTGCGCCAGGCCCGTGATCTCATCATTCGGACCCAGTCGGGCTCGACGTCGATGCTCCAGCGAAAGCTACGCGTGGGTTTTGCGCGCGCGGGCCGGATAATGGACCTCTTAGAAGAAGAAGGGGTGGTGGCTCCCGGCGACGGTTCCAAGGCCCGAAAGGTGCTCGTTTCGCCCGAAGAGTACGACCAACAGACTTCGCTGTAGTACGTGTCTCGCCCCGCCTCCGCTCGCCGACCAGCTCTTCGTGGGCTCTTCACTCGTTTCGTCGGTCTCTTCGTCGGTCTCATCGTGGCGAGTGCCCTGATCGTGGCCATGCAAGTGCCGCTCTTGCATCAACCGTCGAGTGATCGAGTCACCCTGATGGCCATCTCGTCGGTGAACCCGACGACGCCCCTCGCGTGGCCCGTGGTGGGTTCAGCGGCGCTGGACATCCCGTCGCTCGGAGTCTTGGAGGGCTATCACGACCAGGTGGTGCCCATTGCCAGTTTGACCAAGCTGATGACCACGTATGTCGCTTTGGAGAAACTTCCTTTGGGAATAGACCAAACCGGGCCGTGCCACGAAGTGACCAGCGACGACGTGACGACCTACGACGAGATGCAAGCGATGGGCGAGTCGGTGGTCGAGGTGGTCGAAGGCGAACAACTCTGTGAGCTCGATCTCTTGAATGGGCTGTTGGTGCACTCGGCGGGAAACTACGCCGTGATGTTGGCCAATATGGTCTCGGGGACCAATGACGCGTTCATCGCGCTCATGAATCAAGAGGCCGCCACAATGGACCTGACGGGAACGCACTACGACGACGTGACGGGCTTCTCGCCCGGATCGGTCTCCACCGCACTCGATCAAGCACGGCTCGCGGCGACCTTGATGAAGTCCGCATTGGTGCGCGCCATCGTCATCCAAACGAGCGTGACGTTGCCGGTAGCGGGAACGGTCGACTCCTTCACGCCCTTTCTCGGCGTCGACAACATCATCGGGGTGAAGTCCGGTCGCACGTTCGAGGCGGGAGGCTGCGACGTCATGGCCATGACCTTTATGGATGGATCGTCCACCAAGGTCCTCTACGCCGTGGTGCTTGGTCAGCGAGGCGGCAACCTCCTAGGTCCCGCCGGCGACGCGGCCCTGGCGCTGGCTAACTCGGCGATCGACAGTCGTCTGCACTACGTCTTTGTCAAAGGTCTCGACGTGGGCGAAATCGCGTGGGACGGACATCACGTGAACTTTGGTCTTACGCACCAACGCGAGGTGTGGTGGTGGCCCGCCCAGGCCGCGCTACGAGTGAGCGTGCACGTACGAACTTTCACTTCCTCGATTCGCCGAGGCGAAGTGGTGGGCCAACTCGTCGTGCACGGCGTCACACGTCACACCTTTACGCTTCGTGCGTTCGGCGATCTCTCGCCCCCCTCGCTTCTCCAGCGCCTACGCTGACGAGATGTTCGCGCGCGCGCCCGCTAGCTCGGCCAACCTTGGACCCGGCTTTGACACGCTGGCCGTTGCGCTCTCCTTGTACGTGGACGTCTCACTGGAGCTCTCGGACTCACTCAGCATTGTCAGCGACGGTTGCGGCGCGGGACATTTCGATGATGAGCGCCATCTCGGCGTTCGAGTCGCCCAGAGTGTCCTGGGTCACACCAACTTCGCGATGAGCGTCACGTCGTCGATTCCCTTATCGCGAGGTCTCGGATCCTCGGCGGCCCTGGCAGTGGCCGCCGCCGCCGCCGCGGGAGCCGAGAGTCCGCTGGCGATTGGCGCGGGTATTGATGGCCACGCCGAGAACGCGGCCGCGTCGGTGCTGGGGGGATTGGTCGTGGCGAGCGTGAGCGAGCGCGACGGCGTACTCGCGCGCCAACTGCCGCTTGACGACGAGTGGCGCTTTGTGGTCGTCGTTCCCGACCAAGAGCTCGCCACGGTGGACGCCCGACGGGTGCTGCCCACGCAGGTCTCACTGGTCGACGCGGTACACAATTTGAACTCGATGGGTCTGTTGATCGCGGGGCTCGCCAACCATCACGAGTTCGTCGCCACGTCGATGGACGACACCCTTCACCAGCCCTATCGTGCGGGACTTCTTCCGTTCGCAGCGCCGCTGTTGGCACTGCTGCGAGAGAGCGGTGCGGCCGCGTCGTGCTGGTCGGGCGCGGGCTCGAGCATGATGGCACTCGTGACGAACGACACAGCCGACGGCGTGGCCACGGCGGCCAAGGTCTTCCTGCACGATCAGGCCCTCGCCGGTGAGGTACACGTGCTGGACGTGGATCGCACCGGCCTGGTCATTCGTTGAGCCGCCCGAGGAGTCAACTCGATCGGCGCACCGTGAGCGGCGTTGGCTTCATGCTGCTCGGGGCCACCTTGATCCAATGGACCGCCGCGTTAGTCATTCGGGTCTTTCCGGTGATTGGGCCCTCGGCGACGAGCGCGTGGCGATTTCTTCTCGGCGCTCTGGTCCTGCTCGCGTTGACGCGCCCGCACGTTCGACACTGGACGAGACGTCAGTGGTTGGCGGCGCTCGCCCTCGGAGCCGCCACGGCCTTCATGAATCAGTGCTTCTATCAGGCCATCGCGCGCATTCCCTTGGGCGGCGCCGTTGCCATTGAGTACCTCGGACCGTTCTGCGTGGCCGCGCTCGGCAAACGCACCCCGAAGCACCTGGCGCTCGTGGGGCTGGCGGGCGTGGGGGTCGTGGCGCTGACGCGCCCCGGCAATGGTCTCAATCTGACCGGCGTGCTCTTCGCCGCGGGGGCCGGCGTTGGCTGGGCGGCGTACGTCTTCGCGTCGCATCACCTCGGCGGCACGACCACGGGCTTCGAAGGACTAGCGGTCTCGATGTCGATCGCGGCGATGTTGACGTTGCCACTCTCGATCGACACCGGAGCTCGTCTGGTGCACCAGCCCGACGTCGTGCTTCGACTCCTCATTGTCGCGGTGATGGCCGTCGTGCTCGGCTTTGGCTCGGAGTTCCAAGGGTTACGACGATTGAAACCGTCGATTGCCGGCGTGATTTTGGCGACCGATCCCGCGATCGCTTTTTTCGTTGGCTGGCTCTTACTGCACCAGAGCGTGCGAGGCTGGGACATCGTCGGGCTGTGCTGTGTGGTGCTCGCCGGGGCCGGAGTGACCTATAACACGTCGGTGAGTGAGAGCGAACTCGCTCAGTAGGCTTGGTGGGTGTCAACCCCTCGAACGTTCGCCATTCGCACCTTTGGCTGTCAGATGAACGAGCACGACTCCGAACGCTTGGCCGGGCTCTTGGTGGCCGACGGGCTGGTAGCCGCCTCGAGTGACGCCGAGGCCGACGTCATCGTGCTCAACACCTGCACCATTCGCGAAAACGCCGATCTCAAGCTCTACAGTGCGCTCGGTCAACTAAAGGCCCTCAAGGAGGAGCGACCCGAGCTGCAGATCGCCGTCGGAGGCTGCATGGCCCAAAAGGATCGCGGCGCCATTCTTGAACGCGCGAACTGGGTGGACGTGGTCTTTGGCACGCACAATCTCGCGTCGGCGCCGGCGTTGCTGCGCCGCGCCCAACGCGAGGGTCCCTTGGTGGAGGTCTTGGACGCGCCTGATCCCGTGACCAGCCGTGATATGGCGCCCGCCCTCTACGCCGTACGCGAGTTGGGCTTCGCCGCCTGGATGACCATTCAGACCGGCTGTGACAACAGTTGCGCGTTCTGCATCGTGCCGAGCGTGCGCGGCAAAGAGATCAGTCGGCCCTTCGAAGATCTGATCGACGAGGCGACAATGCTCGCGGACTCGGGCGTGAGCGAAATCACCGTGCTCGGCCAGAACGTCAACTCCTACGGGCGCGACATCACCGGTCGACGCCCACTGTTCGCCGATCTGCTGCGCGCGCTGGGCGAGGTATCCGGCCTCGAGCGAATTCGCTTCACCAGTCCTCACCCGAAGGACCTGCGTCCCGAGACCATCGCCGCGATGGCCGAGACTCCGAGCGTCTGTAACCAGCTGCATCTTCCTCTGCAGTCGGGATCGAATCGAGTCCTCTCGGCGATGCGACGCGGCTATAACGTCGAGCGTTACGTTGAACGACTCCACGCCGCCCGAGAGGCGATTCCTGACCTCGCGGTGACGACCGATCTCATTGTCGGGTTTCCCGGCGAGAGTGACGATGAGTTCGACGCGACATTAGAGGTCGTGGCGGCCTGTGAGTTCGATCTCGCCTATACCTTTATCTTCTCGCCGCGCGCGGGCACGCGCGCGGCCACGATGGCGGACTCTTTTGTTGCCAGCGACGTCATCAAGGCCCGATTCGAGCGACTGAAGGACGTAACGGATCGTTCCGCGCTGCGCCGTCACGAGGCTCGCGTGGGCCGCCTCGAAGAGGTTCTGGTCGAGGGTCCCTCAAGGCGTAACGATCAGATGCTCTCGGGACGCACTCGTCAGGGCAAATTGATTCACTTTCCGGTCAGCCAGACAGCGGTGCGCTCTGGCTCGCTCGTTTCCGTGAACGTCACCTACGGAGCGCCCTACTACTTGATCGGTGAGTTGGTCTCGGTGCAGCGTGCCCCGCGCCACAAGATTCGCGTGCCACTGCTCGCTACGTGAGCGCGTTCGCACGGCGCGCGGTCGCCCTGGTTGGACCTACCGCCTCGGGTAAGTCAGCACTCGCTCACGAACTGGCGCTCGAAAGCGACGGCGAGATCGAAGTGGTCAGCGTCGACGCGATGGGCGTGTATCGAGGAATGGACCTGGGAACCGCGAAACCCACCCGAGAAGAGCGCGACGAGGTGCGCTATCACTTGTTGGATCTCGTGGATCCATGTGAGGAGTTCACCGTCGCGCAGTTTCAGCGTGAAGCCAAGATCGCGGCGCAGACGATCACGGGTGCCGGTCACGACATCCTCTACGTGGGCGGCACGGGGCTCTACGGACGGGCAGTTCTTGACGATTTGGACATTCCCGCGCGCTACCCCGAGATTCGCCGGGCGCTCGAAGCGCGCGTCGAAGGTGAGCTACCCGCGCTCTATGAAGAACTTCGCGTTCTCGATCCTCTGGCGGCCAGTCGCCTCGAGGCCACCAACGCCCGACGCGTGGTGCGGGCACTCGAGGTCTCGCTCGGCGCGGGTCGTCCGTTCTCCTCCTACGGGGCGGGACTCTTGAGTTACGGTCCGGTGCGGGTAGTCCAAGTTGGCTTGGACTGTGGGCTCGAGGTGCTTGACGAGAGGATCGCGACTCGATTTCGTCGTTGGATGGTCCAAGGGCTGCTCGAGGAAGTCGAACGGCTCGCGGATGCTCCAGGTGGGCTCGGGCGTACCGCACGCCAAGCCGTGGGCTATCGCGAACTGCTGCGCCACGTCGAAGACGGAGAGCCACTGGATCGTTGCGTCGAGACGGCGATCACCCAGAGCCGTCGGCTGGCCCGTCGTCAACGTTCATGGTTTCGACGTGATCCGCGCGTCGAATGGTTCGTCGACATCGTGGCGGCGAAGGCGCGTCTGCGTGAGGTGTTGACTGGCGCCGACGGGTTCGTGCGAGACTAGAACCGTGGCGTTACGCAGTCTCCAGAAATGGCACGGGGCCGGAAATGACTTTCTCGTCGACGTGCAAGAACACGGGCTGGCGCCGTGGTGGACCCCTGAACGCGCCCGCGCCCTCTGTCATCGCACGTCCGGTGTGGGCGCCGACGGGCTCGTCGTGGCGACAATGGGCTCTGAGGTCGCGATGGTCCTTTACAACGCGGATGGATCAGTGGCCGAGATGTCGGGCAACGGCATTCGTTGTCTGGCGGCGGCGGTTCGACGTTCCACGAGAGCGACGTGGGACTCCCTGGAGGTTCACACGCCCGTGGGCCCTCGGACCGTTTTTCTGACAATGGACGACACTTCTGGCTACGGCAGCGTGGCGATGGGGGACGTGACCTTTGGCGAGAGTATCGACGGCACGCTCGGGGTGGCCAACGTCGGCAATCCGCACGTCGCCCTAATTGACGACGCCGCGTGGAGTGACGCCGCGCGCGAGGACTTCGCAGCGAAACTCTCGGCCCAGGTCGGCGGCGCCAACGTCGAGTTTTTGACGGTACTCGACGTCGAACGAGTGCGTATGCGCGTGATCGAGCGCGGCGTCGGATGGACGCAAGCTTGCGGGACTGGTTCGTGTGCGGCGGCGGCACTTACGCGCCGCGCGGGGTTCACCGGCGACGTCGTCACGGTAGAGAATCCGGGCGGCGATCTTCGAGTGGAGCTAGTGGGCGCGTCGGCGACCTTGAGCGGGCCGGTACAGTTCGTGGCGAACGTGGAGTGGCTCGAAGCGTGACCTATATACCCAACACCCTCATTGATCGAACGTTTCGAGAGAAGATCGTGTTGGTCGGCGTGCTCTTTCCTGGTGTCAAGCTCGACGAACTCGATCAACAACTCGACGAACTCGCGCTCCTCGTCGATACCGCAGGAGCCGACGTGGTCGCTCGCGTCGTTCAACGTCGCGACAGCCCCGACGCGGCGACGTTCATCGGCTCGGGCAAAGTGCACGAGCTGCGCGAACTCTCCTTAGCGCTCGACGCGGACACGGTCGTCTTTGAACACAACCTTTCGCCGGCCCAGCAGCGAAACCTCGAAAAGATACTCGGGCGAACGGCCATCGATCGAACGGCCGTTATTCTCGACATCTTCGCCCAGAACGCGCGAACGCCTGAAGGCAAGGCCCAGGTGGAGCTGGCGCTGTTGGAGTATCGCCTACCGCGACTCCGTCGAGCCAGCGAGTCGCTCTCCCAACAGGCCGGTGGCATTGGCACGAGAGGCCCCGGTGAGACCCAGTTGGAGGTCGACCGGCGCCGACTGGTCCAGCGCATTCATCACATTCGCGCCGAACTCAAAGAGATTGACCGAACCCGGGGGGTCCAGCGCCAAGGTCGAGACCGCGGTCGTCATCGCGAAGTGACGCTGGTGGGCTACACCAACGCCGGCAAATCTTCGATGCTCAACGCGCTCACTAACGCCGGCGTGGTGGTGGAAGATCGCCTCTTTGCGACCTTGGATCCGCGTACTCGACAACGTCAACTTCCCGGCGGTGAAACCGTCCTCTTCACTGACACCGTGGGCTTCATCTCAAATCTCCCGCACGAACTGGTCGAGGCCTTCATGAGTACCCTAAGGTCCGTGCAGTTGGCCGATCTCTTAGTGCACGTGGTCGACGGGGCGAGCGACCACGCCGAGGAACAGATTGCCGCGGTGCGTGACGTGCTGGTCGAGATCGACGCCGATCACGTGCCGGAGCTTCTCGTCTTTAACAAGGTCGACGTGGCGGACTCGAGGTCGAGAGAACTCGCGAAACTCTACGAGGGCAGTGTGTGGGTGTCGGCCAAGACGGGCGAGAACCTCGACGAAGTGATCGCCACCATTGGAGATCGACTGCGCACGAACGACCGGATCCTGACGCTGCAGTTGCCCTTCGATCGCGGCGACCTGCTCGCCGCGGCGCACCGCGAAGGTGACGTCCTGGACACTTCGGTCAGCGACGACGGCGTGTTGATCCACGTTGTGCTCGACGACGTCAGCGCGGCTCGTTTTAGTCAATGGCGCGTCTCGGCGTGAGCTTCTCTCCTCCGGCGTACCCCTACGAGCGGCTGGACGGACTAAAGAAGTTGGCCTCGGTCTTTGAGGGCGGTCCGATCGACTGTTCCATCGGCACGCCGGTTGACGCGCCGCCGGAGTTCGTGGTCGAGGAACTGGCCCGAGGAGCCGGTGCGAGGGGCTATCCACCCTCAGCCGGTTCGCTCCCGTACCGAACCGCCGCGGCCGAGTGGATGAATCGGCGCTTTGGCCTCGAGGTCGCGCCAGACGACGTCGCGGCCTGCGTGGGTACCAAGGAGTTCGTCGCGAGTCTCGCGGGCTACCTTCACCTGCGCAGCCCTGAGCGTGACACCGTGCTCTATCCCGCCATCAGCTATCCGACGTACGCCATGGGCGCGACGCTGGCGGGCCTGCGCTCGGTGCCCGTCGAGATGGTTGATGGTCAACTCGATCTCTCGTCGATCGCTCCTAGCGACGTGGAGCGAGCATTAGTGATATGGGCGAACTCGCCATCGAACCCGACGGGACGCCTCGACGACCTTGAGGCCGTCGCCACGTGGGGACGTCGATACGGCGTCCTCGTGGCGAGCGACGAGTGTTACGCCGAGTTCACCTGGAACACTGGCCCGAGGACGATTCTCGAATACGGATCCGGGGGCGTGCTCGCGGTGCACTCGAGTTCGAAACGCTCGAATCTGGCTGGTCTTCGCGCGGGCTTTTACGCCGGCGATGCGGCGATAGTTTCTTACCTGCGCAGCGTGCGCCAGCACGCGGGACTGATGGTGCCCGGACCCGTCCAGGCCGCGGTGGCCCTGGCGTACGGCGACGATGCGCACGTCAACGTGCAGCGAGAGCGGTACCTCACACGGCTGGAACTGCTCAGTCGAGCCCTCAAGGGACTCGACGTCGACGCGCCGATGCCCGAAGGAACGTTCTACTTGTGGTGCTCGAAGGAAGGTTTGGATGGTTGGGCGTTGGCGACGATGCTCGCCGAACGATCGGGTCTCGTGGTCAGCCCTGGCGAACTCTACGGCGACGCCGGCAAGGACTTCGTGCGTATTGCCGTCGTCCAACCGGACGAGCGACTCGAACTCGCCGCGGCGCGTCTCGAATCCTCGTAGACCCAACAGTACGATTGACCCATGAGTGAACTCGAGACTCGCATCGCGCACTGGTTCGACCAACTGGCAGAGATGACCCCGGACAATGTCGAAGCCCGTCGAGACGTCGAGCTGGTCATAACGAAGCTCGACGACGGGCAGTTGCGTGTTGCCGAGATCGACGTGCAGGGTGTCGTTATCGTCCACGAGTGGGTGAAACAGGCAATCTTGCTGCTCTTTCGATTGCACGGTCTCGAGAAGACCGAGGTCGGGCCCTTTGAGTACCTCGACAAACTGGAGTTGAAACGAGACTACGAACGCAGAGGCGTGCGCGTGGTGCCCGGCGCGTCGGCCCGGCGCGGCAGCTTCATCAGCCCCGGCGTGATCTTGATGCCGAGCTTCGTGAACATCGGGGCCTGGGTCGGTCCTAATTCAATGGTCGACACCTGGGCCACGGTGGGAAGTTGTGCGCAGATCGGCGCCAACGTTCATCTGTCGGGGGGCGTGGGCATCGGCGGCGTGCTGGAGCCGGCCAACGCCGTACCCGTCGTCATCGAGGACGACGCATTTATTGGGAGCCGCTGCATGATCGTCGACGGAGCGCGGGTTGGGCGAGGCTCGGTGCTAGGCGCCGGCACCATCTTGAATCCCTCAATACCCGTGATCGACGCCGTCAGCGGTGAGGAAGTTTCGAGAGGTTACGTCCCGGACTACTGCGTGGCGGTCTCGGCGAGTCGGCGCCGCGAGTATCCCGGCGGCGAGTTTTTCCTCCCCTGTGTGTTGATTATTAGGCACCTGAGTGAGGGAGAGCGCCACAGCAAGGTCGCGTTAAATGAGATACTTCGTGATCACGGCGTGGCTACGTGAGCCGTCTCGATGAGGCGTTCTCACTGGTAGCGATTGGTTCGGTGAGTCGTGAAGAGGCGCAACTCGCTTCGCACGTGGAGTCGTTGCTTCGCGCGTCGGGCGCTCTCGAGGTCGAGCGAATTGGTGACAATGTTGTAGCGCGCACTACCGGGCGTCATGCCACGCGAGTGCTGGTCGCGGGACATCTCGACACCGTGCCCGGAGACGCGCGTGATGCCAAGATCGTGGGCGACCAACTGTGGGGTGTCGGCGCGTGTGACATGAAGGGATCTCTCGCGGTGATGGTGGAACTGGCGCTTGATTCGGCGTCGAGGTCAAGAGAGATCACGTGGATTTTTTACGCCCGTGAGGAGATCGCGCACCGCGAGTCGGGCCTGTTAGAGATCGCCGAACTACGCCCTGACCTGCTGCGAGGTGAGGTCGCGATCTTGGCCGAGCCGACCGGTGGTGTGGTGGAGGCGGGCTGTCAGGGAACGCTGCGAGTGCGAGTTGAGTTGGTGGGTGCTCGAGCCCACACGGCGCGACCCTTCACTGGTCGCAACGCCATTCATCGAATGGCCGCGGTCATCTCGCGCGTTGCGAACTATGAGCCTCGGATTGCGGAGATTGACGGTGTGCGCTATACCGAGCAACTTCAGTCGGTTGGCGTCACTGGGGGAGTCGCGTCGAACGTCGTGCCCGACCTCGCGACCCTCACGCTCAATCATCGGGTGGCCCCCGATCGCACGAAGGATGAAGCGGCGTCGTGGCTGCGTGAGTATCTCGACCCGCTGATCGAAGAGGACGATCGCTTCATCGTAGAGGACTGGGCACCGGGAGCGCCCCCGTCATTGTCCAACGAACGTTTGGCTGAGCTCGTCCGTTTGACGGGTCAAGAAGCGGCCGGCAAGGTTGGGTGGACGGACGTCGCCACCTTCCAAGGTCTTGGGATTCCGTCGACAAATTTCGGCGCGGGCGATCCGCTACTCGCTCATCGGAGCGACGAGTTCGTCACCTCGGGCCAACTCGACGAGTTTGCCAGGGTGCTCAGCGCCTGGCTCGCCTAAGGGGCGTCCGTAGCGGGCTAAACCCGCTTAGTAGTGGCGAAGTACCGAGATCACCCGTCCATAGAGGGTCACGTCGCGAGCGTCGAACTCCATCGGTTCCATGGTGGAGTTCTCGGGCTGGAGAATCACGCGTGAACCTTGGGGAAAGTATCGCTTGACGGTGGCCTCATCGCCCGGAATGCCGGCGACCACGATCTCACCTTTGTGGGCGGTGGACTGGCGCTGCACAACGATGAAGTCACCGGACAAAATACCCGCGTCCACCATCGAATCTCCGCGAACTTGTAGTACAAAACTGTCACCGCGTCCGGCGAACTGTTCGGGGATAGACATCAATTCGTACGCGCTCTCGACGGCGAGCACACCGGTGCCCGCGGCGACGTCACCGACGAAGGGGATGTGACGAATGTGCTGGGCGGGAACGGGATTGGCGGCGTCGAGACGGACGGTCAGCGTCCGTGGTTGCTGAGGATTCATCTCTATGTAGCCGGCGTCTTTGAGAACCCTGATGTGATTCGCGACCGTCGCAGATGAAGAGAGTCCGACGTGTAGACCGATCTCACGAATCGTCGGAGGGAAGCTGCGCTCTCGTTGACAGGTCACAATGAACTCCAGAATCTGTCGACGCATGGGTGTCAGTACTTCAGCCACGGGGTCCTCTTTCTAACGAACAGTTGTTCGTAGGATACACCAGTTGCGACCAGGACTCAAACACCTGTTCGCTTTTCTGGCACCCGCCCTTCTGCCCTTTTTTCAATGGGGGCGCCCTATTTAGCCCATTTCGATACTGCTAACGTTCGTCAGTGGCCAGATTGGCTAATGCATCTCCGATCTGTTCCTTACGTGTCGCTTATGTGACGCCCTGGAACGCGCGGTGATGAGAAGTAAATCAACACAGTTGAGGAAGGACGTCGCTCATGAAGCTTCGTTTGAACAAGACGGTGGCTGTGGTGGCTTCGAGCGCTTTGTTGTTGTTAGCGGTACCGGCAGTCGGTATTGCGTCAGCTACTAATGCTGCTGCAGCTAAGCCAAAGCCAACCTACATCATCGGATATGAAGGCCCGTTGTCAGGTGGAAACCTGCAGCTTGGCTTGAACATGGTGTTTTCCGTGGAGTTGGCCATTAATCAGGCCAACGCGACCGGCAAACTGCCCTTCAAGTTGAAGCTCGCGAAGTACGACGACCAGGGCGACCCTACGATTTCGCCAACCCAGGCACAGTCCGCGGTAGCGAATAAGAAGCTGATTGCCATCGTTGGCCCGGCGTTCTCGGGTGCGACAGCAGCGGCTGAGCCTTACTACAGTGCCGCAAACGTAGCGACGGTAAGTCCGTCAGCCACGCGCGTGACGTTGGCCACCAGCAACTGGAAGAACTTCTTCCGTGTTGTGGCGGACGATGGAGTCCAAGGACCCGCTGACGCTGACTACATGGTGAAGACAAAGAGCTTCAAGACCATCTACGACGTGAACGACGGCTCAGCGTACGGATCGGGCCTGTCTTCGGCTTTCGCCACTGAGGCGACGACCGACGGCGCGACCGTGACTACCGCGACGGTGCCTGGCACCGCGCAGTGCTCAGACGGTACGGCGTCGGCCACCCAGTACACGGCTGCGGCCACCCAGGCGGTCGCCAGCAAGGCGAGTGCCATGTTTTACGGTGGTTACTACTGTGACCTCGGGCTGTTCCTTGGCGCATTGAGTTCGGCCGGCTGGACCGGCACGATCATGTCAGGTGACGGATCGGACTCTTCGGCGTTGATCACGGGCACCACTCCTGCTTCGGCAGCGAATGGTGTGTTGTTGTCATGTGCCTGTGCCGTGTCGACCAACAAGGCGTTCAACAAGGGCTTCCAGAACTTGGCGAACTTCAGTGCCGTGGGGGCAACCTACGCTCCTGAGGCGTACGACGCGACGAACACGATCATTGCGGCCATGAAGGCTGTCAAGAAGATCACCCGTTCGGCCATTGTCGCTGAGTTGCACAAGATTACCTACAAGGGCATCACGAAGACGATCAAGTTCCAGGCGGATGGCAACATCGCTGGATCGGCCATCTACGTGAACCAGGTGAAGAGCGGAGTGGTTTCTCAGCTGGGTCTTGAGTAAGTAGCACCATTACCTGATTTTGCAGGAGCCGGGGGTTTCGACCCCCGGCTCCTGCTGTTAGATACACTTTGAACTTCGTCTAGGGGAGATACATTGGGCGCGTTCGGGCATTATCTAGCGGCACACCTTGACACGCTCAAGCTGGAGTTTTGGGCGCTCTTCGTCGGTGGCGTGGCGAATGGACTGCTCTATGGAATGATCGCGGTGGGTTACACGCTCGTGTATGGCGTGTTGCGACTCATCAACTTCGCTCACTCGGAGATCTTCATGTCGGGCGGATTCGCCGGCTACTTCGTGATGAGGTACTTCGTCGGTGCCGGAGCGCCACCGGCCGGTATGTCCAGTGTGGGGCTCATCATTCTCGGCGTGTTGGTGGGCGGCGTCGTTGGTGCGATCGTCGCGACCATCTTGGAACGGGTGGCGTATCGGCCCCTTCGCAAGCGAAACGCTCCCAAACTCGCCTATCTCATCAGTGCGATCGGCGCGTCGTATTTTCTCTTCAACTTGGCCGGCAAGGAGTTCGGCCACCTGGCGTACGCGACCCCCCAGCCCTACATCAACCACCCGGTCTTTCACATCTTTGGCGCGCCGGTGCAGATGTATTTCGTCATCATCTTCCTTGTCGGCTTGGTCATGTTCACCACCCTCGATCGGGTCATCTCCAAAACCCGGCTCGGGCGAGGGATTCGCGCGGTCGCCCAGGACGCCGAGACGGCGTCGCTGATGGGTGTCAATATCGACCGCACGATCGCCATCACGTTCATTGTCGGAGGCACGTTGGGCGGCGCGGCCGGCTTTCTGTTCGGTCTGGGCTACGGCGTGGTGTACACGATGGGCTTCGTCCCGGCGCTCAAGGCCTTCACCGCCGCGGTGCTGGGGGGCATTGGCAACTTGCGCGGGGCGATGATTGGCGGACTGATCCTGGGTATCTTTGAGAGCCTCTCGGTCGTCTTTGTGCAGGCGGCCTACATTGACGTGGTCGCCTTTGGCATTCTCGTGACCGTGTTACTCGTACGTCCCACGGGCATCTTGGGCGAGCGCCTGGGACGGGCCGCCTGATGAGGACGCTCCTCGCTAAAACGGCGGTGCGGCGACTCTTGATCACGCTGGGCGTGATGGCCGTCATCGAGCTAATGACGGGCCCTCCGGGCAACAACGCGCAGCCTCTGTACGGCTTCACCCACTCCTTTGACGAGCCGGCCTCGTTCTTTGGTCTCTTTCCCGCCGAGCGCTGGGCGATCTTCTTCGTCTTTGGATTGGTGTTCTGGGGCATCACCAGTTTTTGGATCACGCAGGGGCCGACGGTTAAAAAGAGAGTGCAAGACGCGTTGGCCGTGCCTCGCGCGAAAACTCAAAAGCGCCCCGTGCGCATCGGCGTGCTGGCGGGGCTGCTCGTGGTGGCGATCATCTTGCCGCACGTGGAAACCGCGCCGTTCTGGCAAGCCGCCATGGTCGAACAGATTGAGGTCTACGTACTGTTGGCGATCGGTCTGAACGTGGTGGTCGGCTTCGCCGGTCTGCTCGACCTCGGATACGTGGCCTTTTACGCGATCGGCGCCTACACCACGGCCTGGGTCACGGGCGCACTACCGACGCCGCCGATCTTTGACCACGCCCTCAACCCCTTCTTCGCGATTCCCGTGGCCATTGCACTGGTCATGGTCGCGGGTATCGTCCTGGGCGCGCCGACACTGCGTCTGCGTGGGGACTATCTGGCCATCGTGACCTTGGGATTCGGCGAGATCATCACCATCTTCGCCAACAATCTGTACGGCATCACTGGTGGATCGCTCGGTACGAAGCAGATCCCTCACCCGTCGATCCATCTCGGCCCCATCAAGTACGTCTGGGGAATCACGCCTGTGCCCTACTACTACTTGACGTTGAGTTTCGTGGTGCTGTTTATCATCGTCTTCTCGCTACTGGAACGCTCGCGGATCGGGCGAGCGTGGACAGCGATTCGTGAAGACGAAGTTGCGGCGGAGTCGGTGGGTATTAACCCGTTGAAGTACAAAGTCATGGCCTTCGCCATTGGGGCGGCGTCGGCGGGCTTCGCCGGCGTCGTCACGGCCAGCCAGTTGTTCTACATCTTCCCGTCGAGCTTCACGTTGCAGTTCTCGATCAACGTGTTGGTGCTAGTCATCTTGGGCGGTATGGGCTCGATCGCCGGCGTCGTCTTGGGGGCCATTCTCATCCAGACGTTGACGGCGTTTTTGTTGCACTCGCCGCCCGCGGGCTATCAGCCCTCGGACCTGTACATCTATCTCGGTGCTTTGCTCGTCACGATGATGATCTTTCGTCCGGCCGGCCTCATTCCTTCGCGACGGCGAAAGCGAGAGATCACGCTCTCGGAAGACTTGCACGAAGGTCACTTGGATGAAGTGCTGACCGGAGACGACACGTGAGCGACCTGATCTTTGACGTGGATCACGTGACGCTGCGCTTTGGCGGGGTGATCTCACTCAACGACGTGAGTTTGCACCAGGACCGGGGCGAGATACTGGCGGTCATCGGTCCCAACGGTGCGGGCAAGACCTCGCTCTTTAACTCGCTCACTGGGGTGTACCAGCCCCAGGAGGGCACGATCACCTTCGTCGGTCGTAACGGTAAGCCCATGTCGATTATCGGGAAGAAGGCGTTTCGCATGGCGAACGCCGGTGTGGCCCGCACGTTTCAGGCGTCGCGAATGTTCAGTGCGATGACGACGTTCGAAAACGTGAAGATCGGCGCCGAAAGTCATCGAGGTATCGGCGTGGTGGGTGCGATGTTGCGCGGTCCCGCGACCCGACGAGACGAGAAACGCTCCGACACTCGCACGAATGAACTCTTGAGGTTCGTGGGGCTCAACGAGAGGGCCAACGCTATATCGGCGTCACTCTCGTACGGCGATCGTCGCCGCTTGGAGATCGCTAGGGGACTCGCCACCGATCCCCAAGTGCTGCTCTTGGACGAACCGGCCGCTGGAACCAATCCCTCCGAGAAGCTCGAGCTCGTCAAACTCATCCGCCGCGTGCGTGACGAGATGGGCGTGACGATTCTCTTGATCGAGCACGACATGAAATTGGTCATGGCCCTCGCCGAGCGGATCTACGTGTTGAACTTCGGCAGTGTCATCGCCGAAGGTTCGCCCGAAGAGGTGCGTGCGAATCCCGTCGTGATTGAGGCCTACCTGGGCTCCTCGACCGAGGAGGTGGAGCACAAATGATGCTGGAGGTTAAAGACGCCGTCGTGCGCTACGGCACCATCACCGCACTGCACGGGATCTCGTTCAACGTGGAACAGGGCGAGATCGTGACGCTCTTAGGTGCCAACGGCGCGGGAAAGTCCACGACGTTGCGCATGCTCTCGGGCCTGCACGCGCCCGCGAGTGGCCAGATCCTCTTCGAGGACCAAGACGTCACGCTCACTAAAGCCCACGACTTCGCGAAGTTGGGTATCTGTCACGTGCCCGAAGGCCGGCGGATCTTTCCCCAGATGACGGTGGAGGAGAACCTCGAGATGGGGGCCTTTACGCGCAAGGGCTCGACCAGTGACGACATGGACAAGATGTACGCGACGTTTCCGATATTGAAGGATCGGCGCAAGCAGATCGGCGCCAATCTCTCGGGGGGCGAGCAGCAAATGCTCGCCATTGGGCGGGCGTTGATGGGGAGTCCTCGGCTCCTGCTCTTGGACGAGCCGTCGATGGGACTCGCGCCGATGATCGTCGAGACAATCTTTGGCATCATCGGCGAGATTCGCGACGCGGGTACGACGGTGTTCTTGGTCGAACAGAACGCCGCGCACGCGCTGCGATTGGCCGATCGGGGCTACGTGATGGAGAACGGCCGGATCGCCTTCGGCGACTCGGCGAAAAACCTGCTGCACGACGAGCGCGTGCGCGCGGTCTACCTCGGCGAGTCCGTCGAAGGCTAAACGGGTGGAAGGTAGCGACGACCTTCATCCGAGTGCGGCTCGCGTTGCCATGGCGCTGAGCGAACGAGGCGTCAAAGGTCCCGTGCGCCAGTTTCACGAGTCCACTAAGACTGCGGGCGACGCGGCCACGGCGTTGGGCTGTGAACTCGGGGCCATTGCGAGCTGTCTCGTCTTCATGCTCGACAACGAGCCGGTCGTCATCCTCAAGAGTGGCGCCTTTCGCGTCGATACGTCTCAGTTCGCAGAGCTTGTTGGGGGACGACACCTTCGTCGCGCCAGCGCCGACGAAGTGCGCGAGGCGACCGGCCAGCCGATCGGGGGCGTCTCGCCAGCCGGCTGGCCGGCCCGGCTGCGGGTCTTCATCGACGACTCGTTGGCGAACTTCGATCAGATCTGGTCGGCCTGTGGTACCCCGAACGCAGTTTTTGCCACGACCTACGACGAACTGCGCCGTCTCACCAACGCCACCTCGGTCACGCTGACTCCCAGCTAATCATCGCCGCTCACGGTGCGACCGTTGAGTCGCACTCAAAGGAGCAGCGGTGGATCAGGAACAGATAGTGGGATCGTGCTGGCGCGACGTGGCCGACGTGATGGCGGCGGGGTTGGCAAGAGTGTTGCTCTATGGACCGCCGGGCACGGGCAAGACCTTCGCGGCTCTGCACCACGGCGTCGCCCAAGGCATCGCTGAACGATTGATCTGCACCGAAGATCTCACCTCGGGAGAGATCACCGGAACATGGATGCCCTCGGGGGTGAGCCGTTTTGAGTGGCGAGAAGGTCCCGCGATTCGCGCGTGGCGAGGGATCGAGGGTCGCGGGGGACGTCTCGTACTGGACGAAGTCGATCGCGCGTCGGGCGACGCGTTGGCCACCTTGCTCGCGATGACCGACTCGCCGGAGTCGGCGCGCTGGCGAAACCCCGAAACCCTCGAGTGGGTCCAACCTGGGGCGGAGTTCTCCGTCGTGATGACGTCCAACATCGAGGATCTCGACGACGTGCCTCGCGCCTTGCGCGACCGCTTTCCGGTGAGTATTCGTATCGACCGCCCCCACCCCAGCGCCGTAGCGCGCTTGAGTAGCGATCTTCGAGCACCGGCAATGTTGGGGTCGGTGGGTCCAGAAGAGCGTCGAGTGTCACTTCGTAGCTTTTACGCCTTTGACGAACTGCGCCGACACCACGGACCCTCGCGCGCGGCACATCTGGTCTTTGGCCCAGACGTCGCGCCTAGCGTGCTCGACGCGCTGACGATCGCGGCGGTGTCGTGACGGCAGCGGTGATCTTTCCCGAATTGTTGAGCGGGCGAGAAGACGACGGCGCGAGCGGCCCATGGACGGTCCGAGCGAGTTCCTCCATGAGGGGTGCCGCGAGCTGCAATCTCTCTGAACGCGTGCTCGAAGTTCCCCTCGGCCCAGGCGGGCAGGCCCGAGTCGTACGCGCGCACGAACTGATGCACGCTCGGGTCAGTCCTCACGTGCAACATCTGTTGAAGGCCCTTGACGAAGTGTCGCCCCGAGCTCTCGAGTGCGCCGAGGAGTTTCGCGTCAACACGCTGCTCGCGCGACTTCACTTTGACGTGGCGCTACTGCGAGACGGCACGGAGAAGATCGGTGGACGCCGCTTGGCCGAAGGGGGTGAGTGGGCCGAGGCCGTGTGCTTCTTGATGGCCGTGCTCGGCACGGGCGCGGAGAAGGAGTATCTCGCGGGCATTCGACAAGGTCGCGCCTCGTGGCTGGGGGGACTCCGAGCGATTCGAAAACGCTCTTTGGCACTCGTCGATGCGTTGAGCACGTCGGCGCTTGGGGGAACGCGACTCAACGGAGACGACTTGCCGGATGGGTACGCGACGTCGACCTTGGTGCTCGCTCGGATGTTGACACAGTCGATGGCGGCCCGGGCGCCCACGACGCCCGAGGAGTTACGGGCCTTTCGACGTTCCCTCGAAGTTGGTGGTCGGCGCCCGACGACTGGTCAGTTCGCGCCGCTCGTCTTTGATCTCTCCCTTGGTGCGATGTCGCCAAGTGGCGGGGGCACTGTTCGCCGATATCGAGCCACCACCTCGGGGACGGTGCTGCGGTATCCGGGGCGACTACTGAGTGATGATCAACGTCGGGCCTTCGCCCAGCGTGTGCGCCGCCCCGGTGGTGTGGTGGTGATCGATCAGTCGGGTTCGATGGACCTCATCAGTGAGGAGGTACGTGCCGTCGTCGCTCGTTCACCCCACGCGCTCGTTCTGGGTTATAGCCATCGACCCGGTGATCTCGGTGCCACGCCCAACGTCTGGCTGCTCGCGGAGCGCGGACGTCTCGCGACGCGCTGTCCTTCGGGCAACGTGGGCAACGGCGTGGATGGGCCGGTACTGCGCTGGGCCCTCGCGCGACGACAAGAGAGTGAACCGGTGATCTGGGTGACCGACGGCCAGGTCACCGACTCACACGATCACCCCGACGACGCCCTCAGTCTCGAGTGCGCGCAGCTCGTTCGACGTCATCGAATATGGCTGGTGCGAGACCTCGGCGAAGCGGTGAACGCGCTGCGCATGAATCGGGCCACGCCCGCGTCGCGGTGGGGGGACTTTGGCCGGGTTGGCCGCAAACTACGTGAAAAGGTTGAAAAGTAACGAGTTTCGAGAAATCCAAAAATCCAGTTGCATCGAACGTCTGTTCGCTTTATGATAGCGAACAGGTGTTCGTAGATGCAAGGAGTGTTGGAAATGGTGGCAGCGGAAGTTCTTGAAATTGCGGAGTTGGAAGAGTTCGACCCGGAACCCTACCTGCGACTCGTCACTACCCGTCCCACGCCTCAGCCCTTCCGTCACGGTCCCTCCCTCGCTCGGCGTCGGGCCGCGAGAGTACGCGCGACGCAACGTCGACGACGTGTGGTGGTGGGTCTGGTGCTGATGAGTGCGCTCACGATTCTCGCGTTGCCCGGTCACGTCTTTGGCGCGACGAATAGCTCCGGACTCTCGAGCGACCTCGCTGACTCCTCGGTGCTGGCTCCGGGGATGGATTACGTGGTGCAGTCCGGTGACAGCGTGAGCTCGATTGCGAAAGACGTGAACCCCGTTGATCCCTCGCTCGTACGCGCACAACTCGTACACCAACTTGGTTCCTCCGTGGTGGTGCCGGGCGAGCACGTCCTAATCCCCTGAAAAATTAGGCATTTAGGTGTATCGTGAAATGGTGCGATGCCCCTTCTGTTCGGCGGACGACGACCGCGTCGTTGATCCGCGCTTGGCCGAAGACGGCGTGGCGATTCGACGACGCCGAGAGTGCGCTAACTGCGCTCAGCGCTACACCACCTATGAGCGCATCGAGGAGATCGGCCTCTACGTCATCAAGCGTTCGGGCGACCGGGAGCCCTTTGTCAGAGAGAAGATCCTCAGTGGAGTGCGCTCGGCCGCGAAAAACCGCCCCGTGGACGACGAGGTGCTCGAGAGCGTCGCGGTGGGGGTAGAAGAGTCGATGCGCCTGTTGAACCGCGACGTGACCAGCGAAGAGATCGGCATGGCGACCCTCGAGGCTTTGCGCGAAATTGACGACGTGGTCTATGTTCGATTCGCCTCGGTCTACAAGGGATTCGAAGGCACCGAGGACTTCGCACGTGAGATTGGCATGCTGGTCAAGACCACCGCTCCCAAATATCGCGGTTAGCCGTGCGCGCGCTACGTCTAGAACCCCGCTCGGCCCTGGCCATCTACGCCCACCCCGATGACGCGGACGTGGCCGCGGGCGGACTTCTGGCACAGTGGGCGAGTGACGGCTCGGAAGTCCATCTGGTCGTGATCTGCGACGGGGCCAAGGGTTCGCACTCGCCACTCTCCGAGGCGTCGGCCCTAAAGGAGACGCGCCGCGAAGAACTCGAAACGGCGGCCGATATCCTCGGCGCGAAGAGTGTCACGTCGCTCGACTGGCCCGATGGCGCGGTCACGAACTGCGAGGAGTTGCGAGAGAAGCTGGTCGGGCTGGTCCGTACCCTTAAGCCTGAAGTGGTGCTCGGTCCGGACCCCACGGCCACCTTCTTTGGCGGGGTCTACGTGAATCACCGGGACCACCGCGAAACGGGGTGGGCGCTGCTCGACGCCGTCGCGCCGGCCGCGGCCATGCCGCTCTACTTCCCGAATCAGGGTCCGCCGCATCAAGTAAGCGTGCTGTTGCTGAGCGGGACTCACGAGCCTGACGTCGTCGCGGACGTGTCGAGAACCATCGACACCAAAGTAAGGGCCGTTCTCGCGCACGACTCGCAGTTGGCCGGCGACGCCGACGCGATTCGAGGCGTTGTCCTTGAACGCGCCGAGCAGGCCGGTCGCCCGCTCGGGGCGGCCTATGGCGAAGCCTTTCGCTGCGTTGAACTCGTCTTCTAAGAGCCCCACGGTCGATGAGGCCCCGATTCTGCACGCGGACCTGGACGCCTTTTTTGCCTCAGTCGAGGTGCTCGACGATCCGTCGCTGAGGGGCAAGCCGGTGGCGGTGGGCGGCGCGGGAGAGCGTGGCGTCATCGCCAGCGCGAGTTACGAAGCGCGTCGTTTCGGAGTGCGCAGCGCGATGCCGAGTGTTGTGGCGAAACGGGTCTGTCCCGCTCTGGTCATTCTTCCAGGCCGTTTCGACCGCTACGAGATCTATTCGAGGAAGTTTCACGACGTGGTGCGCGATCTGACGCCCGACTTCGAGCCACTTGGTCTGGACGAAGTGTTCGCCGATCTTCGTAGTCTTCGCCGATTGGGGATCCGTCCGCTTGACGCGGCCGCTTCATTGCGAGCTCGGATAAACGGTGAACTGGGACTGTTCTGTGGGGTGGGGCTTGGTAGAAACAAGCTCTTCGCGAAGCTGGCCTCGAAGGAGTCCAAGCCCCGCGTCGTTGATCGCGTGCTCGTCGAAGGCGCCGGTGTGTTCTGGGTGAGCCCAGAACTCGAAGCGCAGTGGCTCGCGGAGCTGCCCGTTCGGGCGCTCTGGGGAGTTGGTCCGGCGACGGCGGCGAAACTCGCGCAACTCGGGCTGTCGTGGGTCCGTGATCTGGCTCGGATCGATGAGGCGACCTTGGCCCAGCACGTGGGTGTGTCAATGGCCGCCGCCTTGGCCGCCTACGCCCACGGCGAGGACTACCGCGAGGTCGTGGTCGATCGTGCGCTCAAGTCGCTCGGACACGATCAAACCTTCGCCCGATCGCTCAGCGGAATGAGCGAAGTCGGTGAGGCGCTCAAGACTCACGCGGCGGTGGTGGCCCGGGCACTGCGAGAAAAGAACTACGTGGCCCGCACGATCAGCATCGTGGTTCGCTTTGACGACCTCACCAGCGTGTCGAGGTCACAGACGCTCTCCTTTGGCGTGGACGACGAGCACGCGATCGAGGCCATTGGTGAGGCGCTGTTGCAGTCGGTGGATCTCTCTCGGACCATTCGACTTCTCGGGCTGCACGCGTCGGGATTCCTAGAGCGAGATGAGAATCAGATGCAACTCAGCTTTGGTCTGGATACGACGTCGCTCGACGCCAAGGCCAGCGCGGCCGAGATCTCTCGGGAGCGTCAAGTGGACAGCGCAGCGCTTCGTGACGCCATCGACGAAGTACGCCGGCGATTTGGTCGAACGTCGGTGGGTACCGCGAGTGAACTGGGCGAACACGGCGTCGACATCGCCACGCAGCGAGGTCGCCACGCCTTCGGTCCTGAACAGCTGCACGACGAAAGCGACGCTACGAGCGAACGGTGACCAGGGTGCCGATCGGCGTGAAGGGAAAGACCACTTGGGCCGAGGCGAACGGCATCTCCACGCATCCGAGGCTCTGGGGCCAACCGTACGTGGAACGAATGAATCCGTGCAACGCGTCGCCCCCGTGGAAGTACGAGACCCAAGGAATACCTGGGTCGCTGTAGTGCGAGCCGTCGGGATTCGTACCCGACATCGTCGTGGTGAGATAGCGCACGTAGACCGGGTAGGTGCCGGTGGCCGTCGGCGCCGCCGAGATGCCCGTATTGACGAGCGTGTGAAACTTCACTTTGCCCGCGACGTACAAGGTGAGGGTCTCGGGCAGCGTCTCGGACACGTCGACGTAGTTGTACGAGGCGGGATCGACGCGGTCGGCGCTGACCGCGCTGAGTAGATCAGACCAGGTCGTCGCGTCGGCTTCGCCGGTGACCGGTAGTGACAGCTGACTTTGAAAAGTTCGAAGGGCGCCCTGAAGAATGATGTTGTCACTACCGAGACGCCATTGGGAACTCAGCGTCGTGGGCAGATTTGGATAGGCCCACGTGAAGGTGCCGCTCACCTGTTGGGCGAGATCGCTTTGAGTCGTGGCGGGTGTGAAGTTCAGTGGCAAATAGTTAAGTTCGGCGAGCAGCTGCGCTTCCCAGGTCAGACTGGTGGACACGCTAGCGACGCGCGGGCGTGACGCACTAAACAAACACGACGTCGTGCAACGCATCGCGGTGGGAGTGGTAAAGGTATAAGAGGTCAGCGGTGTCAAGGGACCCAGCGCAATCGCCTGCACATCATTTGGGCCGATCTGTTGCCATTTGGTTTCAAGTGAGGGCTTGGCGATAAGAGGCGGTAGTGAACTGGCCTTCGTCGGGGCGTTGAAGTGCAGGCGAAGGAGCGGCAGATTTACCGAAAGTGCCGAGGGAAAGGTCGCCGAAATTCGATAGGTCGTGGCCCCCGAAGCGATGAGTGCGGGCAGGATTGTTGAAATCAGTACGACCGCGGCCACCGCGCTGGCGAGTTTGAGGGGGCGAAGCACACTCCCAGGCTACCGACGTTCGTGCGATGACACGCTTACAATTGGTTTACGAAAGGGGTGGCGAATGGCGATTGTCAAAACGATGGGGGTGATCATTGTTGTCTTGCTAGCCCTGTGGATAATCTTCTCACTCATCGGCGTCTTGACGGCGATCATCAAGGCGGTTCTTGTCATACTGATCGTGGTAGCGATCTGTTACGGCGTCTTTCACTTCTTCAAGAAGCATTAGCTCTTCAGCTTTAGGCCACTAGGATGGTCAGTTCTGGCGGCGTGGCCGAGCGGTTAGGCAGGGGCCTGCAAAGCCCCGTACTCCGGTTCGAATCCGGACGCCGCCTCGAAGATTTGCATGAGAATTCGAGGCCACTTCGGAGTCGGGGTCTCTCCTAAGCGGTGCTTGGCGTGGTGGCGAGACGTCATAATGGAGACGTGGGAAAGACCTTTCAGCAAATCGATGGTCCCCTTGCCGAATGGCTGGTCGCCCAACCCGTGTTCTTCATTTCAACGGCCCCTCTTTCGCACGAAGGTTTACTCAACTGTTCGCCGAAGGGCAATCGAAAGGAGTTCGCGGTACGCGGACCTCAAAGCGTCGCGTATCTCGATCAGACGGGGAGCGGAATTGAGACGATTGCCCATCTTCGCGAAAACGGACGCATCGTGGTCATGTTCTGCGCCTTCAGCGGACCTCCACGGATTGTCAGACTCCACGGAGTAGGCCGGAGCGTGGTGAGGGATGCTCCGGAGTTCGACACTCTCGCGGAACTGTTTCCTGGAGCGTCTGGTGTGGGAGTTCGCTCGATCATTCTTGTTGAGGTTGAGCGGATCTCGGACTCGTGTGGCTTCGGGGTGCCCCTGATGAACTTTGAGGATCATCGCCCGACCATGGAGCAATGGGCCAACCGCAAGGGCGTGTCCGGAATACGTGACTATTGGTCCGAAAAAAATCAGCGCAGCATCGATGACCTCATGGGCCTCGACAGTCAGTAGCGCTACGTAATGCGAGGTCAACGAAATGCCGTGGCCGAGCGGGGCGAAGTTCTCCTGGCCCATCGTCTCTGAGGCGCCGAGTTTTGTCGGCGTTGAGTTGATTGAGAGAAGCGAAAGAGTAGGTAGCGAAAGTTGGATTTAGGACGAAACGAGCTTTAGCGCAGGTGCGGCTCCTTTGAAGCGTCTTAGTTGTGCTCAGGAATGAGCGCGAGCGACAAGAACGATAACTGGGACGCCAGTCGGTGTTGATCAGGGGCCAAGTTTGCGACCAGGGTTTACGCAGTGAATGAGGTACCTTTACTACGAAAGAACGTCCGTTTGAACTAGGCCCAGTAAAGCCGTTGCCCGATGTCAAGTCTGGTGCGACCCGTAGGTTCTAGATATGGCCAGTTCACGCGGTTTCGCGAGGTTGAGGGACTGGCTCCGTACTGTGGTTCGGCGCGACGACCCTTGGAGATTGGCGTCACCATTATTTGGCATTGCTAGTGCACCGAAATTGAAATCGACCGGGGTTCATCGACCGGTCGCGAAGTCGCGCCTCTGGTTGACGGTCGCCGCGTGGCTCTTAGTTGCTGGTACCGCTGGCTCATTTTTCTTGGCCAACGGTGCGGCCAAAAGTGCACAACGAGAGTCCGAGGCCAATTCCACCCTGGCTTCGAACGAGATTGCCGGCACGCTCAAGTTGGCACTGCAGCATGAGAACGATTTGGTCTTGGCTGCGCAAGCACACATTGAGTACGCTCCGAAAGGCGGGGAAACCGGGTTTCTTGCGTGGGCGCACAGCATTGGAGCGATGAGTCGATACCCCCAACTGGAAGGTATTGGTCTGGTCCAAATCGTGCTCGCTTCCCAAGTGCCGGCCTTCATTGCCCGTCAAGCGGAAGGTTCGCAGGTGGGGTGGCACTCAACTGGCCCGTTCACCATCGTTCCCCCGGGCAAACGCGATTCATACTGTTTCGCCTCGCTCGGGCTGTTTCGAAACGCCAGCGTGAGCCTGCCGCGAGGTTACGACTACTGCACCGGTCCCGCGGGACAAGTGCTGCAGCCGACGGGAGTCGAGTCGCGACCCTCGCTGGCGCCGTTGAGTTTTCAGCACGTGAAGATCCTCTCGCTGTCGGTACCGACGTACCGTGGGGGAAAGACCCCGAAGACTGCTGCTGGACGCCAGTCGGCCTTCATTGGCTGGGTCGGCATGTTGCTCGTGCCTGGCGTCGATCTCTCTACGGCACTCGAAGATCACCCGGGCACGGCGGTGGTCCTGAGATTCGGCGGCGCGAAGTCAAAGGTCATCTTTCAAGGAGGGAAGGCTCCCGCAGGCGCCGATACTGACACGATCAATCTCCATAACGGTTGGACGGTAATCACGTCCAGCACCGTCGCCGGAGGAGGAATCCTTTCTAACGGGTCGGCCCGCGCGCTTTTGATTGCGGGGGTGTTGTTGAGCATTTTGATGAGTGCGCTCGTCATAGCCTTGAGCACGGGGCGGGCTCGGGCCATGGCACTGGTGCACGAACGCACCGACGAACTTCGCTACCAAGCACTACACGACCCGCTCACCGGACTGCCGAATCGGTCGCTGATCCTCGACCGGACCGAACAGATGATGGCGCGGGCGCGACGCAGCCACACCTCTGCGGCAGCATTGTTCATTGACCTCGATGACTTTAAGGACATTAACGACACGCTGGGACACCAAGCGGGTGATCAGCTCCTCACGGCCGTCGGCGAGCGACTTCTCACGGCGCTTCGTGAAGGGGACACGGTCGGACGACTGGGCGGCGACGAATTCATTCTCTTGGTCGAAGGCGTCTCGCTGTCCGAAGGGGCTCAAGTGGTCGCCAATCGAGTCCTCGAACTGCTGGAGCTGCCATTCCTAATTCCCGACAGTGACCTCCCACTGTCCGTGTCGGCGAGCATTGGCGTGGCGGAAGGTGACCGTCACTCGCCAGACGATCTGTTACGAGACGCCGACATCGCTCTCTACCAGGCGAAGGCCCTGGGCAAGCACTGCGCGGTCATCTTTACTCCGCCGATGAAAGTCTCGGTTCAACTGCACCGAGATCTGTCATTGGACTTGCGCGACGCCATGGACAAGAACGAGTTCTTCATCCTCTACCAGCCGGTGATGGACCTTCACACGAATGTGTGCTCGGGCGTCGAATCGTTGCTGCGCTGGCAACATCCAGGTCGCGGCGTCGTCGAGCCCGCCGAATTCATTCCCGAACTCGAGATGAGCGGACTCATCGTCCCCGTCGGCGCGTGGGTTCTCGAAGAGGCGTGTCGACACGGTGCCGCGTGGCTTCGCGAGGGCCACCAGATCGCCGTCTCGGTCAACGTGTCCTCCAAGCAACTCATGCTGGACCGCTTCATCGACGACGTCAAGCTCGCGCTGGTCGTCAGCGGCTTCGATCCCAATCTGCTCATCTTGGAACTTACGGAAACGGTGCTCTTGCAGAACGACGAGCGAGCGATCACCAATCTCACGCTCTTAAAGACATTGGGCGTGCGGATTGCCATCGATGACTTTGGCACTGGCTACTCCTCGCTGGCGTATCTCAAACGACTTCCAGTCGACATTTTGAAGATCGATCGTTCATTCGTGTCGAAGATTGTTGAATCCGCTGATTCGCTGGCCCTCGTGAAGGTCTTCGTGCAAATCGCTCAGGCACTCAATCTCGAGACGGTTGCCGAAGGGATCGAACAAAGTTCGGAGTTGCAAGCGCTGCAAGCAATGGATGTCAAGTTCGGGCAGGGATTCCTTTTCTCGAGACCGTTAAATCTTGAAGCCTTGCAAGAGTTCTTCGAGAACACTGAACACGGAACGCTTCGCATCGATCGTGAGGATCTCACGCCCATTGTGCGTCCCCCTTTTATTGCGAACGTGTGACTTCGATCGATTTTCGTACACTCGCGTCACACGAACTTGATCCCTGAGAGAATCAGCGCAAGTAATCCACCGATTTTATTTCTGGCAGTTCTCGCAGTGTCCCGCGACGTCCAACGCGTGAGAGATGGCTCGAAAGCCCTGTTGGACGGTGAGCTCCTTGACCATGACGGCCACGGTTCGCTCAAAGGCGGGGCTGGGCGTGACGTCAATGACCTGACCACAGGACGTGCACAACAGATGATGATGGTGGTGGGTCAAGTCCTCGGTCAATTCAAAGCGTGCGAACTCGTCGCCGACGGCAAGGCGTCGAACCACGCCCGCACTTTGAAGATCGGAGAGATGACGATACGCGGAACTCCGGGGTATCTCGGGATCCGCTAGGGCGATGTCCGAGATACTCATCGGTTGTCCGAACGATGCCAGAAGTTCAACAGTCGCGCGGCGCCCCGACGTGTAGCGCTGGTCGACTCGGCGAAGATGGACCTCGACGAGTTCGTGAAGAGTATCGATTGACCCTAGGGAGGACATGGCTTCTGCTTTCAGTCAGGCCCTGTGGGCGAGGTGGACTTTTCGATTCCGAGGTGACCCCAGAGCAACGGTGGCTTCGTTGGCATTCTCAATTGTAATGAGACTCATTCTCAGTTTAGTCTGTTTTCGTGCCGGTCTCACCTATCCATTCCGGAGGGCCCTTTCGAAGAGGCAGGCGTCGATTGGCGCCGCTCGTCGCCGCGTTGTCGTTGGCCGCACTCTGCCTGGCCAACTGTTCATCTCTCGCCGCTTCGGTTGGATCGAAAGCCGGCGTGATTGACGCGGTGGGCGCGGAAAACCAGTACGCCAGTGTGATCAGCCAGATTGGCGGGAAGTACGTTTCGGTCTCGTCAGTCCTCGACAATCCCAATACCGACCCCCACACCTTCGAAGCGAGCGCGAGCGTCGCCGAGGCGGTGGGCCGAGCACAGTTGATCGTTCAAAATGGAGTGGGTTACGACAGCTTCATGAACAGCATCGAGTCCGCATCGCCCAATCCCCGACGAAAGGTCATCGTCGTCCAAGACCTGCTCGGTTATCCCGATACGGCCAACCCCCATCTCTGGTACGACCCTCGCACCATGCCCGCCGTGGCCAAGAAACTGGCCGACGATCTCGCGACGATCGAGCCGAGCCATCGGGCCTACTTTGAGGCGAAACTCACCGCCTTTGATGTGTCATTGCGGCCATGGCGTAACGCCATTGCTGCCTTCAAGAAAGAGTATGTGGGTACGCCCGTGGCCGTCACCGAACCCGTCGCGGACTACTTACTTCAAGCAATGGGCGCCAAGATCCTTACTCCTTACGTCTTCCAGGCAGATGTGATGAACGGCGTCGACCCCGCGCCAGAAGACATCACCCTCGAGAACGGGTTCCTCACCACTCACGAGGCGAAAGTCTTTTGTTACAACGAGCAGGTCGTCGATTCGCTCACCTCATCAATTCGAGCGACTGCCCAGTCCTCTGGCGTACCCGTGGTTGGTGTGTACGAGACAATGCCCACTCCGGGCTATGACTATCAAACTTGGATGACGGCCGAGGTCAAGGCAATCGTGGCAGCCGTTGCCCACCAGACGTCAACGGAGGTCTTATGAGCGATCACGCAGTTTTAGAGGTTGAAAGGCTCAGCGTCTCGATCGCGGGACGCAACGTCCTCGACGACGTTTCGTTCGAGATTCGCCAGGGGGAGTTCACTGGACTGATCGGCTCCAACGGAGTCGGCAAGACCACGCTGCTGCGGTCCGTTCTGGGACTTCAACGCATAGACGCGGGCGAGATCCGGGTGTCGGGGGAGTCACTCGGTCGGCGAGGTCGTTCGTTGGGTTACGTGCCCCAAAAAGTCGTCCTCGACCCCGACGTGCCAATGCGCGCGCGCGACTTGGTGGCGCTTGGTCTCGACGGCGATCGTTACGGCTTCGCGCGTCGCACAAAAGAACAGTGGGCCTTGGTTGAGCAGATGCTGGAAAATGTTGACGCCTCACGATTTGCCGATAGCCGAGTGGGCGCGCTCTCGGGGGGAGAGCAGCAACGGGTTCTCATTGCACACGCGCTGATTAGTCGTCCAGAACTCTTGTTGCTCGACGAGCCGTTGGCCAATCTTGATCCGGCGAGCGTCCAAGAGATCGTGGCACTGCTCCACCGGGTCGCCCATGAGTACCAAGTTGCGGTCCTGCTTTCAGCGCACGAGATGAACGCCCTGCTGCCGGTGATGGATCGCATTGTGTATCTCACCAACGGACGTGCCGCGAGCGGAACGACCGAAGAGGTCGTACGTACCGAGGTGTTGAGCAAGCTCTATGGACATCACGTCGACGTCCTCAATGTTCACGGCCGCGTCTTCGTCATCGCCGAACCCGGACAGGACAATCAGGACATCCCCGAGCACCCAAACTTGACGGTGAGTTGAGCCAGCGTGCATCTTCTCTTTGAGCCCGGCTTCTTTGCGAGCGCTCCGGTACGCACGGCAGTGCTTCTTGGCGCGCTGGCTGCCGTCATCTCCGCCGTAGTGGGCGTCTTTACCGTGGTACGTGGTCAGTCCTTCGCGGGCCACGCCCTCACCGATGTTGCGACCGCCGGAGGCTCGGGCGCGTTCTTTGCCGGGATCAGTCCACTGGTGGGCTTTCTCGGCGCGGGCGTGCTCGGCGCCGGGGCGGTGGATCTGATCGGTGTCGAGAGACTGCGGAGTCGTGATATCGCCACCGGCATCGTCCTGAGCGTGGCGACCGGCTTTGCCGCTCTCTTTCTCTTTCTCGATACGTCCAAGAGCGCGACGACCGGGGCGACACAACAGATTCTCTTTGGATCGATCTTCACCGTCAGCCCGTCGATCGTTCCCTTTGTCCTCGTCGTGAGCGTCCTCACCCTGATCGTGCTGGGCGTCATCTATCGGCCCCTCATGTTGAGTTCCCTCAGTAGCGAGCTCGCGGCGGCGTGCGGCATTGGGCTTCGCCGGGTCGGGCTCTTGTTTATGCTCACGCTCGCGATCGCCGTGGGAATCTCTTCGGTGGCCATCGGGTCGGTTCTTTCGACCGCGCTCCTCATCGGCCCCGCGGCGACGTCGCTTCGACTTACTAAGAATCTCAGAACCGCCGTGGCGGTGGCCATCGCGCTCGGCGTCGTTACGACGTGGCTGGGCGTGCTGTTGGCGTACGACAGTTTCTACTGGATCCCTTCGAGTCAGGGGCTCCCCGTAAGTTTCTTCATCGTGGCACTGATTCTGTTCGCCTATTTGGTGTCGGGCGTGCCGGCGGTCCGTCGATATAGCGCCGGATTGTCGCTGGATAATCATCTCGTACACCCGGCCGTACCAGCACCCACGACCAAACGTTCTACCGAGGCGATTTAGTGTTCACGGGTTTCATGGTCAACGCCTGGTTAATCGGTACCATCGTCGCGGTCGTGGCCGGCGTCGTAGGTTTTTTTGTAGTGCTTCGAGGCGCGGCGTTTGCTGCGCACGCCATACCTAATGGCGCCTTCGCCGGTGCGGCGGGCGCGAATTTGATTGGCCTCAATCCACTGTTAGGTCTCGGCGTGTTCTCGCTCGGCTCCGCATTGGGTATCGGCACATTAGGTCGAAAGGGCCGCAGCGACGCCGTGACGGCGCTGGCGCTCGTCACGATGCTCGCCCTCGGCGCCGCGTTTCTTAGCCAAAGCACTGAGTACGAGCCTCAGATCTTCTCACTTTTATTTGGCGAAATACTTGGCGTGAGCTCGAGTCAGATCGTTCCCGTCGCGGTGCTCGCATCTGTGTGCATTCTGGCGATCGTTCTCTTGTACCGACCACTCTTGTTGACCTCGCTCGCCCCAGAGATCGCGGCCGCTCGAGGAATTCGCCCGCACGTAGTCGACACGTTGTTCTTGGTCGTGTTGGCGTGCTCAACCACGATGACGGTGCCTGTAGTCGGCGCGTTCTTGATCTTTACGTTGATGATCGGTCCTCCGGCCGCCGCGCGGTGCTTCAGTGACCGACCCGGCACCGCACTCGGTGGCTCGGTCGTCATTGCCCTTTTGACCCTGTGGGCCGCCATCGCCTGTTCGTTTCAGACCAACTGGCCGGTGGGATTCTACGTGGGCGTCTTTAGTGGCGCGTGGTACGGCGTCGCGCGTGCCTACCGAGCTGGGCGTCGCGCTCGCCAGGTCAACGCAACCCTGCACGAGAACAGAAGGTTGTCGGCGCTGGCAGCGCTCTAGAAAGATGGCGCCTCGGGGCAGCCGTCGCTTTTCGTGTGGCAAAGAGTCGAGTCCGAAACGGGCGTTTGGCGAATGTGACACGAGACTGAAAGAGTAGGAGAGTGGCGAAGAAATATCTCCAGGTGCCCGAGCTCATTCTCGGCTTTGATACCGAAACCACCGGACTCAGCGTGTTAAGCGAACGGGCCATCTCGTACGGATTCTGCGCCTATCGCTTTGGCGTGCCCCTGTGGTCCTCGCACTATTTCGTGGTTCCCGACTGTCCAATCAGTGCTGGCGCCCAGCGCGTGCACGGACTTACCCTCGAGGACCTCGAGCGTAAAAGAGGTAGTGAGCTGGTCTACAGCGTGGAGGCGGGGCTCACGCAGGCCATCAAGATCCTGAGGGACTTTCATTCGCGCGGCGCCTACGTCGTGGGCTCGAACGTCGGGCGATTCGACCTTGAAATGCTGCGCCGCAGCTCGGTGTCGGTACTCGGGACGGCCCTGGACGATGAGTATTTCGACGTTTCAATGCTGCGAATTATCGACGTGGTTGAACACGACCTCGCTATTGAACCAAGTCGGGGAGATCGTCCTCGGCGAGGACTGGAGTATCTCTGTCACCACTACGGCGTGACGCCGGGTGGTCACGATGCCCTCGAAGATGCCCGTGCCGCGGTCGAGGTCTTCATGGAGCAGGTGATCCATAACAACGCCGGACAGACATCACTTTCGTTAGTGACCGACGGCGATGAGTATCTGGCCAAGCTGGAGATCACTTAGGCCCACGAGTCGCGAGAAATTAGCGATGTGGGACCTACCGGACTGGCGAGTGTCGCCAGACCCGTTTACTGCACGGTGACCAGCGTGCCAATCGGCGTGTGGGGCCAAAGAGTTTGGGCGTCGACGAAGGGCATCTCCACGCAGCCCAGGCTCTGGGGAAAACCGTAGCTGGAGCGAATGAATCCGTGCAGTGCGTCACCGCCGTGGAAGTACGAAACCCACGGAATGCCCGGGTCACTGTACGAAGAGCCATCGGAATAGAAGCCGGACATCGTCGTCGTGACGTAGCGCACGTAGACCGGGTACGTGCCGTTCTCAGTCGGAGCCGAAGCAACTCCAGTGTTCACGAGCGTGACAAACGTGACCTTGCCGTTCTGGTAGAGCTTCAGTTTTTCGGGTAGCGCCTGGTCGACGACGACGTCGTTGTAACTCATGGGATCGCGTTGGTCGCTAAGAGCGGCGTGAACTAGCGACGTCCAGGTAGCGCCGTCCATCGCGCCCGTCGTGATCATTCCCTGAACGGACTGAAAACGCATGAGCGCGCCTTGAAGCACGACGTTGTTGGTGCCAACGCGCCACAGTGCTCTAAGGGCGGATGGCAAGGAGTTAAATCGCCAAGGGAACGTGCCCTTTTGTAGTTTGGTGGGACTGACATGTTTCGTCTTCTTGGGCGCCGTGGTCGTCGTCGTTGGTGGGATCGTGGTCGTCGTCGTTGGTGGGATCGTGGTCGTCGTCGTTACGGGATTGGTCGTCGTAGTGATCGTTGTGGTCGTCGTGGTTGTTGTGGTCGTCGGAGGCGTGATCTTTCGGACGGTTGGTTTGAATGACACCGGTAAGTACCGAAGCGTCGCCAGAATTTGATCCTCCAGCCGAATCGAGAAGGCAGGCTCGGCCTGTCGGCGTTGACTCGCGGCCTGGGCGACAGGCGCCACCATCAGCGTGGCAAACGCGATCGAGCCCGACGCGATGACACAGCGAGTCCAAGGTCGGTCCAACTTCATCGCTCAAGGTTACTTTGGCCTCCGACACTTTCTGCTCCACCGTGCGCGTGTTATCGAGCCGCCACGTCTTAGCGAGAGAGTGATGAACTCTGAGTTCGCCACAACTTTGGCTACGGACGTCCCCGTAACCGGTTTGTTACATCGGGCTCGTTGCCGGCCCGTCTTGAATTTGTGTCTCCGGCGGCCCACTGTTACGCTTGCAGTCTCAATTGAGCGAAACGTAGTGCTGATTCACTTCTATGTCGGAATCGCTCATTCATAGGCGTGAATTGGCGTAAAGGCGCGGCACCTATGACATCCAGATCGAACAAGGCTCGTCCTAACGCTGAGCTGAAGTCACTCGTCACGTGTCGAACCATCGCAATTCTCGTCCAGATTTCTTCACTCGACTTCGAAGAATTGACATGTTGAGACGCACTCGGGTCTTGCGCATAGGAAGCATTCCCCTCTTCGCTATGGCGTTCAGTGGTCTCCTGGCCTCGCTCGTCGTGGCGCCAACTCCCGCGGTGGCGACATCATCGACCGGAGCTATCAACATCACCACCACTACGGTGGTCACAACTACGACGACCCAGCCAACCTCGACCTCAACGACCACGACCACCACGACGACGACTCTGCCCACGAAGAGCACGTCGCCGACGCTGCACATCCAGTCGAAACTGAGGTGGCCATCAATGGGGAGTGCCGCAGTGGCCATTCCACAACTCTCCGTCGCGGCCTCCTCACCTTCTCAGCCAAAAGAGCCCATCGCCAGTCTCACGAAGATGATGACGGCGTGGGTCGTGCTGCATCAACTTCCTCTGACGTACTCGCAACGAGGGCCTTGCCTTACCGTGAGCGCGGAAGACGTCGCGCTCTACAACTACGACGTGGCGACTGATCAATCGGTCGTCAAGATCGTCGAGGGAATGAGGGTGTGCGAAGGTGTCCTGTTACGTGGGCTGTTCGTGCACTCGGCGGGCGACTACGCCCAACTGTTGGTGGCGCTTAGTGGAATGAGCCCGTCCCGGTTTGTGCTTGAGATGAATCGAGACGCGATGGCGCTCGGGTTACCGCACACGCACTACGTAGATTTCTCGGGGATATCGACCCACGACGTGTCCACCGCGAGAGATCAGGCCACGCTCGCGGTGGACCTCATGACCAACGAACCGGTCGTGCAGTCCATCGCCGCGCTGTCGTACGTCGCACTTCCCGTGGTGGGCGTTGTCGGCTCCTTTACCCCGTTCATCGGTCAGGACGGGGTGATTGGCGTGAAATCGGGATTCACAACTCCGGCCGGGGGCTGTGACGTGATGGCGATGAGAGTCCTCATTCATCACACGGTCATCACGACCTACGCCGTCGTGTTGGGACAACACGGCAATGATCCGTTGGGCATGGCCGGACAGGCCGCTCTGAACCTTTCGCACTCACTTCGATCCTCGATCTCACGAGTGGTAACTCCCTTGGGCGATGAAGTCCAGTGGGTCGGCTCCCTCGGCGATCTGTCGTCGCCCACCCCCGCGACCAAGGGCTAAGAAATCGGTCGTTTCGATGGGTCCGGAGGGCTGAAGCCCCCATGGATCCGGCGGCGAGTTCTAGAGACGACGCTCGTTACTGGTGATGGCGACGGCGCCGATGGGCCCGAGTGAGAACCGAAGGTGACCAGCCCGAGTCTTCGGGATTCACGTTGGTGCCCGGCGGCACGAGTTCGTCGATGCGGTCTAAAACCGAGGTTTCCAGCCGAACCGTCGGCGCCGAAAGTTGCGACTCGAGTTGATCCATAGTTCGAGGTCCAATGATCGCCGCGCTGATCGCAGGGTGTTCCAGCACAAAGGCTAAGGACAGCTCAATCAGACTGAGGCCGGCCTCGTCGGCCAGAGAGGCGAGCTGGGTTACGATCTCGAGTTTGCGTTGGTTGGCCGGGACGCTTAAGTCGTAGCGCGCCGGCATCATCGCCGAACGACGGCTGACGTTCTTCTTGCCTTCGCCAAAGCTTCCCGACAACCATCCACCGGCCAGGGGACTCCACGGGATGACGCCCATTCCATACGCCTGCGCGACGGGGAGAACGTTGCGCTCAATCTGGCGAACGAGGATGGAGTACGGCGGCTGTTCGGTTCGAAAGCGTTCGCGTCCGTTTCGCTCGGCTACCCATTGGGCTTCGACAATCTGTTCCGCGGGAAAGGTTGAACTGCCAAAATTTCGAATCTTTCCGGCGTGCACGAGGTCGCTCAAGGCGCCGAGCGTTTCATCGATGTCCACCGACTCGTCTGGGCGGTGGATCTGGTAAAGGTCGAGATAGTCAGTGCCCAAGCGCCGCAGGCTATGTTCGCACTCGGCGATGATCCAACGGCGCGAATTCCCCTGCGCGTTGGGGTCGCTGCCCATGTTGCCGTGAACTTTGGTGGCGAGAACCACTTGCGATCGATCGATGGACGACAATGCCTTGCCGACGATGATTTCGGATTCGCCCTGGGAGTACACATCCGCCGTATCGATGAAGTTAATGCCCGCGTCCAGAGCACGGTGAATGATTCGAATCGAATCGTCGTGATCCGTGTTGCCCCAGGCACCAAACATCATGGCTCCCAAGCAGAGCGGACTTACTTTCATACCGGTGCGACCAAGGCTGTGAAGTTCCATGTCGCCACCTTATGACCTTGTGGCATGGGGTGATTTCGTCTTCGCACTACCTGGAATTGGCTCGGTCGTGGAAGCCAGAAACTGTGTTGTAGTCAATGATCAGTTGCGATTTAGAATTTCGACGAGTGGTAGAGTTGACCCCCTAGGGGCCGTTGGCGCAGTCTGGTAGCGCACTTGCATGACACGCAAGGGGTC